>Ga0210410_10000171_pt1 | contig 95649 bp, 84 predicted proteins | sample IncBWC4MmetaG_FD_161058 | JGI IMG/M metagenome (GOLD analysis project Ga0210410, IMG submission 161058) | Forest soil microbial communities from Barre Woods Harvard Forest LTER site, Petersham, Massachusetts, United States - Inc-BW-C-4-M | ecosystem: Environmental > Terrestrial > Soil >... | reverse complement strand
GCATCGCTTGGATGGCTTGCCACACCGTCTTGTGCGCCCGCAAAAGCCGCTACCTTCAAAATCATCATCTCCGGCCCTGATCTGCCCGCTCCGCTCGAGATCACTGACGACCAAATCCTGAACCTGAGCAACGTCTGGTCCGGCCAGTTCCTCGACAATTCTCATGGCCACCCGGAAAAACCACCCGAGCGGCTCCCCTATGAGCTGTCCTTTTACGTCAAGCTGAACGAAGACGATCTCCGCCTGATGTACGTCGTCTACTACTATCCGGAGCCTTCCATGAAGCAGGGCCAGATCTACCTCCCGGGCCACCGTGAGCCTTGGTATTACCTCAACACCGGCACCATCATCCGCGCAGGGCAGGATGGCCGGTGGAACTACGCTGCCCCCGCTTGGGAAGCCATGATCAAACCTGTAATCGCCCACACACAGCCGGACATCGACAATCTGGCCCTTGAGACTTGCACTGCGTACAGGAATCGGGTTCTTGTTGGGAAAGCCTTGAATGAGACAGTCCAACTGCCGCTTCACGTTTTCTGATCGTTCCTCTTAACCTCCGAGGCATGCGCTCTTAACCAGCACCATTTAGTTCGTCTTAACCCCTTTAATTTCCACACTTCTGGGTGCTCTTCGTATCTGCGGCAAGCAAAGAACTTACACAAACACTAAGTCCTTTAGATTCCACACTTCCGAAAAAGGTAGGGGGAGGGGGGTCTTATTGTTAACCAGATTCCCGTTAAAGGAATCTGCATCGGGACGAAGGATCTCTCTTCAGCTACCAGTAGCTCCCAACTCTTTCGCCATCAAGAACATCGCTGCAAATCCTGCAAGCAGCACCCCGCTCTCGAGCATCACGGAGAAGCGATGCAGCTTGCTGAACTCCGCCAAGAGCGGACTGCCGGGCGCTGTGGCCTGAATCGAACCCATCTGCGTCCGCAGCACCGCCATTTTCGGGCTGACCCCATGCTGCGACACAACGGTCAGCAGGATCATCAGCACCACGCACAGCGCGGCCGGAGCCGCCAGGCTCCCAAAAGATCGCGTCCGCACCACCCGCGCCACCAGGATCACAATCCCGCACACCACTCCGAGGAAGTGCATCCGCCACAGCGCGAACCCGACCATCGCCCCGGCCTGATCGCGGCTCGCCAGCAGGTGGAACGCCCCCGGCGCCACCACAAAGCTCAGGAACACATCGCTCCCGAGCCACAAACTCAATGCTAAAAACTCGAGCGTGCGGAGGACTGACGTCATGCGCTCCGGACGACCTGGTTGTGAGAATTTCAACTCCGAACAGCAGCTACTCTACCGCGCCGCTGAGCTTCTGCAAAGCGGATACGTAGCTTACGGTATTGGTAATCAGATAGATTGGGGTGACGATCATCGAAATCATTCCCCAAGGTCCAAGAAGCAGATTCTTTGCAGTGAAGTCCCAGAAATTCTTGTTAACACAGGTCTTGCAAAGATTTCCTTTGAGACTCCTCGTTTGCCGCGCCACCAGCATTCCGATGTTGCGGTGAAACGTCACCGGGCTGGTTTGCCGCATGCTGCCGCAAAATTGGCAGCGACCTATTGCATTGAGATTGTTGGCTGCTGTAACGGTTGCCACGTGTCCCTCCGTGAAAAAGCGAGTTAACGATCGTCGGACGAACGAAAAAACTCCCTGTCTTTGGCTGACATCTCTTTTATAAAAAGCGCCCTCGCGCGGGGCAATGGTACTGCCGGCCACTTCATCCAGTCTTACAACCACCGTTTGGACACATGGCCGGGCGGTTTTTTAGCGGGTTTGGCAATCAATGGCAGAATAAGGAAGAATGGTGGGCGACAAAGGACTTGAACCTTTGACCTCTCCCGTGTGAGGGGAGCGCTCTAACCAACTGAGCTAGTCGCCCGTTTTTTTTCAAACGCGACGCCGTGCGGCGTCATCTATTATTTGTAACAGGAAGGGCCTGGGTTTTCAACCGATGCCGACCGCCACCCCGCAAATCGTCTCGCAGCTTCAACACGCCATCGCGCGGATTATTTACGGCAAGGAAGAAGCCATCCAGCTCGCGCTGATCACCCTTCTGGCGCGCGGCCACCTTCTCATTGAAGACGTTCCCGGCGTGGGCAAAACGACTCTCGCGCAAGCGCTCGCGAAATCTTTCCACTGCACGTTCCAGCGCATCCAGTTCACGTCGGATCTTTTGCCCAGCGACGTCATCGGTGTAAGCGTTTACAATCCGGAAACGCGGGAATTTGAATTTCGTTCCGGCCCGCTCTTCGCCAACGTGGTGCTCGCCGACGAAATCAACCGCACCACCCCGCGCACGCAATCCGCGCTTCTCGAAGCCATGAACGAAGCGCAAGTCACCGTCGACGGGAAAACGCTCGCTTTACCGAATCCTTTTCTCGTGATCGCCACGCAAAATCCCGTCGAGCACCATGGCACCTATCCATTGCCGGAGTCTCAACTCGACCGATTCCTGATGCGCATCAAGATGGGTTATCCGTCGCACGAGACCGAACGCGAAATCCTGCGCAAGCGCGCCAGCGACGACCCGCTGCACACGCTCGAGCCGGTCGCTGATGTCAGCGACGTCCTGGCCATGCAGGACGCGGTCACTCACATCAAGGTCGACGGCAGCCTGCACGATTACGCGCTGGAAATCGTCAACCGCACGCGGAAGAGCGAGCAGCTCGCTCTCGGCGTCAGCCCGCGCGGCACGCTCATGCTCCAGCGCGCCGCGCAAGCCCGGGCCTTCCTCGAGGGCCGCGACTTCTGCCTTCCCGACGATTTCAAGCAACTCGCCGTAGCCGTTTTTTCTCATCGCGTGGTGGCCAGCTCGCGCCACGCTTCGCTGCAGAAAAAATCGGAGACTACCGAATTGGTACTCCGCGAAATCGTCGACTCCGTCTCCGTTCCCCTGTGAAGAACACGCGGTGAGCGTCACTTCCACTGTCGCGCAGCTCTGGGCCAAGGCAGACCGCCCCGGAGTACGCGCGTTTTTTCTCTCCATGGCGGCACTGACTGTCGCGCTTCTCCTCGCCGTCTATTCGGGGGCCGCTGCGGAACTCGGCCATTTGGCCCTGGCGAGCACCTCTGCTTTGTGCGCACTGGCTGTTGCCGGTTGGGTGGCTGTCACCCTTGTACCCGTTCTCGCCAAACGCACGCCGCTCCGCTGGATTGGCTACAAGATGGAGTACAAGGTCACGCGCGAAGGATGGATCTATATCGGCGGAGTTTTCCTGGTTGCCCTGGCGGCTCTCAACACCGGCAACAACCTGCTTTTTCTCATTCTCGCGAGCCTCATAGCGGTCATCCTGATGTCCGGAGTTCTTTCCTCGATCACGCTCTCGGGCGTTGAGTTGCGCCTCGAGCTGCCGGAACACATTTTCGCGGGACAGCCTGTGCGTGCCGTTGTCGAGCTGCAAAATGAAAAACTCACGTTGCCTTCGTTTTCCGTGCGCGTGGAAGCAGTGAAAAGCAAGGATGCTCCTGGAGCCGCGTTGCTCGAAACGCCGGTCTATTTTCCGTATCTTCCCAAGCAAGACCGCGTGCAACAAATCGTGCCGATGACGTTCCCGCGGCGGGGGGTCTATCGACAAGACACATTCCGAATTATCACGCGATTCCCTTTCGGTTTTTTGCAGAAGGCGCGCCGCCTCGACCTGAAAACCGAAGCGCTCGTCTACCCTTCCGTTGAGCAGACACAAGAGTTCCTGGAAATCTTGCCGGGTGTGCAAGGCGCGCTCGATAGCCCTTCCAAGGGCCGGGGCCAGGACCTATATGCCTTGCGCGACTATGTGCCGATGGACAACGTCCGGCACGTGCATTGGAAAGCTTCCGCGCGGCTGGGCTCCTTGATGGTTCGAGAATTCACGCGTGAGGAAGACTCGAGAGTGTTGCTGGTGCTCGACCCGTACGTCCCCGCCCCCAGCGTAGGTGCTGCAGCGGGGGCCGCTTCAACTCCCGAGGAAGTTTTCGATCGCGCCGTCACGTTCTGCGCAGAATTGGCGTGGCACTTTTACCAGTGCAACGTTCAGCTGCGGTTCCGCAGCGTCGATGTCGAAACGCCACTTGCTCCGGCGGAGGAGGTCATCTTCGCCATATTGCGCCATCTGGCGCTCGCGAAACCCGCCACTGGGGAAGACCATCGCACCGAGCTTTCCGACCTGGCGCCCGAACCGGATATTTTCAAAATCATCGTGACCAGCCAGCCGCGCGGCTCGATCCCCTCGCCGGTCTGGAATTCCTCATATGTCGTTTTCCTGGAAGATTTGAAGGCCTGATTCAGCGGGCGTGCACGGCCGCATTTACCTGTTCGAGGAGCGTGCGCAGCCGCAGCGTGTCGCAGGGTACGCCGCCGTAGCGGGCGTGCGCGTAGATTTGCGTGAATTCACGCACGGCCGGAGCAAGCGTCGGAACGTCCACGACCGCGGCGAACTCCAGCGGTGTCTGCGAGGCGCGCCGGGGAAACCCGCGGCGTTCCAGCAGATGCAACAGCTCGAGGTAGAGCCGGGAAGCGAGTTGGGGATTCGCGCCCACGACTTGCGGCGCGCGAAGCTGCCAAAACAGCAGCAATCTGCGTATTCCTACGCTGATCCACTGGAAGCGCAGCACAACCAGGAAGAAAACAAGCGCCGCGGGTAACACGATGCTCAGCATATCGTGCCGCGATTGCCAGGATTTCAGCCGTTCACGGCCCATCTGCTGCTTCTCGGCAAACCATTTGCGCACGGCGTCATTCCAGTTTCGCGAGTCATGCTGCAGGTTCTGCGCGAGAATTGCCTGGTGCGCGAAATCGTAATTGATGACCCATTCGTTCCAGGTAAGTTCCATCCAGTCCAGATACTGGTTGAGCCTGGAAAGCAGGCCGGAGTGATCGTCGGAAGACGCCGGTGTAGGGTCGAACGTAAGCCAACCGGTGCCGGGAAAATACACCTCCACCCAGCTATGCGCGTCGCTGGCGCGGACGATGTAGTCGCCGCCGAGGTCGTTGTATTCACCGGGAAGAAAACCGTTCACTTCGCGCGACGGGATGTCCAGTGTACGCAGCATCACGGCCATCGCGGACGCGAAATATTCACAATGACCCGCCCGAGCCTCAAACAGAAAATGCGCCAGCGGGTCATCGCCCGGCTTCCCCGTCAGCTCGAGCGTGTATCCGAACCGCGTGCGCAGATAACTTTCGATGGCGACGGCCTTGTCGTAGGGCGTTTTCGAGCGCGCGGTAATCTGCCTGGCGAGTTGCGGGATGCGGGAATCGAGCTCCGTAGGCAGTTGGAGATACGTGGCAGAAATTTCCTCGGGATATTCCGCGGATGCGGCGCGCAATTTTTCCGGAACGACCTTCGGGAAAACGGAATAACCTTCATAACGAACGATATTGAAATTACGAGAAGGGTTATGAAATGACTCCGTTGAATCGCGCAGCAGAAATGTTCGGCGGAGACTAACGCTTGAGCCGGAGGCTTCACCCGAAAAATTGCCGCGAAGCGCCACGACATTTGCGGGGGCAAAGATAGCCGAAGTAGCCAGCGGTTGCAGAAGAATCTCGTAACGCAACGCTCCCGGCGATAGTTCCATCTGTCGATTGGAATCGTCCGCATAAATCCAGCCGTCGGGCGCTGGAGTCATTGGGTAATGCCGGTGATCCGCCGTCATCCAGCGCTTGCCATCAAAGGAAGTGAGCGCCAGCCCCCGCCAACGAAGCAACGGGTAACCAACCGGCCGCCCCGTTTTCACGCGCATCACCACCGCAGTGTCTTTTTTGATTTGGCCGATTTGTCCCAACTCGACGTCCTCGGTGAACCCGGTCATCAAGGAAGGCTGCAAACCGGCGCGCCCCAGATACCCAGCGCCAAAACGCGGAAAGAAAAAGAAGATCACGCCGCCCGCCAGGATTGCTCCGATGGCCACGCTGCACGCAGCCAGGACGAGCGCGCGGTTGAAGCGCCGGCTCTTTTCCGGCCGCCCTTCGAGTGAGGCAAATAGCGCGCCCTTTGCTCCGCGGCGAATCTCCAGGCCAACGAAAGTCGCCACTCCAAAGAGAAGAAAAACAAAGAAGAAAACCAGAAACGCGGTGTCCACGGTGAGGATTGCAGAAGCTAGAATCCCGGCGAATGCAAGCATCGCGAGGAAAAGGGCGTCACGGTCGGTAGTGGCGCTGTACAACCGGACGATCTGGATGAAGAGCAAGAAGTGCACCGCACCGAGCACGGCGGCGTACATCGCAGGATTGGAAGAAGTGGCGGCAAAGGCGCGGGAGAAAAGGAATATGTCTAGAGGAAAGAAGACAAGATATCCGGTGACAAGCCATGTTGCGGTCGTGGGCAAGAGTTCCGCAGGTTTTCCTCGCCACCAGCGAAAGCCCTTGTAGAGCAGCGCGACCGGCACCAGCAGACTCGTGAATAGATCCAACTTGCCCGTGCTGATCAGCGTTGCGGCCGACGTCAGCAACAAAAAAAACAAAGAGGCGCGGAAGAATCGCTCTGCCGGCAACGTTGGGGCACTAAGGGCTGGTGCATGAGAGGACATGGTTGAACCTCCATCGTATCATTCACGCGCGCGGGCTCAGGATGGCAGGACCGAAAGGATAACACCTATGCAGATGCGGCCAGCGACTGTTCATGCAAGAGAGCCGCGCGGGCGAGCTTGCGCGTCAGGCTGGAGACAGCGTGCGAGGCAGGCGTGCAAACATCGGCGAGCAGGACGATTTTCGCTCCAGCGTGATCCGGAAGTTGCGCAACGTTGACGCGAAACGGAAGCAAAGTGATATTGCGATGCGTCACGGCATGGCGCGCTTTGGGGAGCGGCTCAAGCACCATGCAACGATTGGAAAGTTTTGGAAAAAGTGTAGCGAGATGTCGCTGCAACTCTCTGGAAGGATCTTTCCTCACTTCCATTGCGGGAAAATGCCACAGATTGGAGACAAGCGGCGCGAGTTTCTTTCCCTGGGCATGAGCGCGTTTCGTTCGCGGGGGCGGCAGCAGGATCGTATGTCCGTGAGAATCCAGAAATATCGCCGCGGCGATGGTAACCTTTTGCGTTTCGCGTTCCTTCCTTTTTTCCGGCAAGCGCTCCGCAACGCCGAGCTTTCGAGCGCGGCAAAATTTTGCCACCGGGCACAGCAAGCACTGGGGCGCGCCCGGTGTACAAACCATTGCTCCGAGCTCCATCATCGCCTGATTCCATTCACCCGGTGATTTCGGATCGAGCAAGCCGTCCGCGGTCTTTTGCAGTGAGTCCCAGCGGCGAGATTCGCGGAGGTCGCCGTGAACCGCACCGAGGCGCGCGAGTACCCGGGCCACGTTGCCATCAAGCACGGCCAGCTTCGCTCCGCGCGAGATGCTGAGGATGGCCGCGGCGGTGTAGCGGCCGATCCCGGGGAGCGCGAGCGCATCCGGTAATTCCTGAGGGAATTGTCCGTCGTGTTTCGCGACAATCTCTTTCGCTGCAGCTTGCAGATTCCGCGCGCGGCTGTAGTAGCCGAGGCCCGACCACAGGCGAAGCACATCTTCCTGCGGCGCGTCTGCAAGCGCAGAGACATCGAGAAATTTCTCAAGGAATCGCTCGTAGTATGGAATCACCGCGACAACGCGCGTTTGTTGCAGCATAACTTCCGAAAGCCAGATGCGGTAAGGATCGCGCGTGCGTCGCCACGGCAGGTCGCGCTTGAACTGGCGAAACCACCCGAGTAATTGTTTGCGAAAGCGCGAAAGCTCGCGGCCGGTCAACATCGCGCCCCATCTTCGCACATCTCGCCGACCGCCGCGCAGTAAGCCCATTCCCGAGGCGCAGGACCTCGCATGCTACAATTAACGATTACGCAAAGGCGTAAATTTAACGCTTATGACCAAGGTCGGATTCGTCAGCCTGGGATGCCCGAAGAACCTCGTGGACAGCGAGGTGATGATGGGCATTCTCGCGCGCGGCGGCCACGAACTGACGCCCCACGCCGATGAGGCGGAGGTACTGGTCGTCAACACCTGCAGCTTCATCGAGCCCGCGCAAAAAGAGTCCATCGACGCCATCCTCGAGATGGCCGAACACAAGAAATTTGGTTCCGCAAAAAAACTAATCGTGGCGGGCTGTCTGGTCGAACGTTTCCGCGACCAAATCCTCGAGCAGATTCCGGAAGTGGATGCCGTCGTGGGCACGGGCGAGGTTGAGCGCATTCTCGAAGCGGTCGAGGGCGACTTGCGCGTCCTGCCCGCCGCGCCGCCCGCGTTTCTCTACCATGACCTCACGCCGCGCGTTGTCACCACGCCGCGGCATGCCGCATACGTCAAAATTGCCGAAGGCTGCGACCACCCTTGCACCTTCTGTATCATTCCGCAGCTTCGGGGCGCGTTTCGCAGCCGCCGCTTCGAGTCCGTGGTGCACGAAGCGGAGAATTTAGTGGCGGCAGGAGCGCGCGAGATTACCCTGATCGGCCAGGACACGACTTCCTATGGAGAAGATCTGGGCCTGCGCGATGGCCTTCCGCAGATTCTCGAGCGTCTTGCGCAAATAGAAGAGTTGCTCTGGGTTAGGTTTCAGTACGCCTACCCCAATCGCGTCACGCAGAAACTGCTCGATACGCTGGCGGCTCACTCGCGGCTCGCAAAATACCTCGATATGCCACTACAGCACGCAAGCCGCAGCGTGCTCGCGCGGATGAAACGGGGTTCCCACGGCGACGCGTTCCTGAAGCTCCTGGAGCGAGTGCGCAAGACTATTCCCGGCGTTTCGCTGCGCACCTCGTTTATCGTGGGGTTTCCGGGAGAAACCGAAGCCGACTTCGACGAACTCTGTGATTTCGTGCGCGCCGCAAGAATCGACTGGATGGGGGTGTTCGAATATTCCGACGTGGACAATGCGGAAAGTTACGCGCTCAATGAAAAAGTCGATGCAGCAACGATTACGGATCGCCGGAATCGCTTGATGGCGATCCAGAAAAAAATTTCACGCGAGAATCTGCGAGCCTTCAAGGGCCGGACCGTCACGGCACTGGTGGAAGGGCCGTCGAAAGAAAATCCACTAGTCTGGGAAGGCCGGATCGAAGGCATGGCGCCAGACATCGACGGCAAGCTCTATCTCACGGACATCGAGCTGCCCACCGGTGAAGTTGCCGCAGTAGGAGACGTTGCGCGCGTGGAGATTACAAAGACCGACGCCTACGACCTCGTCGGTCGCGTCGTGGAACTTCTGCCCCGGATGGCAGCGCTCGCGGCGCCTAAACGCGCGAGCGTCACTTCCGTCTCGCCCGCAGAAAAGCTCCATCGCATCGCCACCGGAGCGCCTCTGCGCGTTTTGGGGTAGGATTGTCGTTGTCTGTCCTCCTGAGACCAGCGCGAAGGACCTCGAGCCAGGCCATGAAACACAAATGTCCAATTTGCAAGACTCCCACCGACTCCACCGTTCACGCCGATTTTCCGTTTTGCAGCGAACGGTGCCGTCTGCATGACCTCGGCAACTGGGCCAGCGAAAAATACGTCGTGTCCGAGCCGATCTTCGACGAAGACGAGTTCACGGGCAACGAACGAAAGGAAATCATCATCGATTTGACAGACTCGGATGGCACAAAATCCTGACACCGCCATGGCCCCGCCCGCGCCCGGGGCGAAACCGCGCCTAGCCTTCGCGATTGCCACAGCACTGGGCGTCGGCCGGCTGAAGCCCGGTCCGGGCACTTGGGGCTCCGTGTTTGGTGCCTTGATCCCGGCGGTGGCGGCCTTTTTGTGGCTCCTAAATCTTGGGCACTTCTCGGGCCGCGCGGTTTATATCGCGACCGCCCCTCTCTCCGAAGGAGGTAACAGCACGCCCTCTTCCCTCTTTCCAGTGCTTTCCTTCGTTGGATTTTTTCTGGTCAGTGGCCTCGGCGTCTGGAGCGCCGCGCGCGTGGCGGCATACGCTGGCGTGGCAGATCCCCAGTACGTGGTCATTGATGAAGTTTCGGGACAGCAGCTTGCCTTGGTCCTGCCGTTGATTCCGGTGGCCATTCCGCACTTCGCCGCGCGCCCCGATCTTTCGATCTATGGCGTTTTCTTCGCGATGAGCTTGACCAATTGGAAATATCTGCTCCTTGGAATTCTTCTTTTTCGTCTATTCGATATCTGGAAACCCTTTCCCATTGGCCGGCTCGAAAAGCTTCCCGGAGGGTGGGGCATCATGGCGGACGACTGGCTGGCCGGCGTCTATGCTGCCATTCTCCTGCGGCTCGCGTTACACTTTAACCTGGTATGAAATTCGGATTCGGCTCTTCGGCAGAAAAAAACGGCATCCCGCACATTGATAGAGTGGCGCCGGAAGCCGCCATCCCCGGCGGAGAAATCGTGATCCGTGGCAGCGGATTCGCGTCGCGGGCGCAGGCGCGTCCGGTGGTCCGTTTTGGCGAAGCCGAGGCCAGCCTGGCGCTGGCTGCCGAGAATCGCGTGATCGCGCGTGTTCCCGAAGGCGCCAGCGGCGGAGTCGTCCGGGTGTTGAACGCGGGGCACGAAAGCCAGCCGCATCCCGTCGCCATCGGTTTGCAAATCGCGGACAACCTGCATCCCGTTGCGAATCCCGCTGTGGACGCGAGCGGAAACATTTATGTGACGTTCAGCGGCCCGCGCGGACAAAAAGTCCCTGTTTCCCTATACAAAATCACTGCGAATTACAACGTGAAGCCGTTCGTGACGTCGCTCGTGAATCCGAGCGGACTGGCGCTTGACCGCGCGGGGAACCTCTTTGTCTCCTGCCGCCACGATGGCACGATTCACCGCGTAACGCCGGACGGGCGTTCCGAACAGTGGATCGAAGGGATGGGCGTGGCCACCGGCATCGCATTCGACAAAAATGAAAATCTATACGTCGGCGACCGCAGCGGAACAATTTTCAAAATCAGCAAGGAGCGCGAGATTTTTGTCTTCGCGACGCTAGAGCCGTCGGTCGCCGCTTATCACCTGGCGTTTCATCCGAGCGGAGATCTTTACGTCACGGGACCGACGACCTCGAGCTTCGACCGCGTTTTCCGCATCACGCAGGGCGGCGAGGTCACGACATTTTTCCGCGGGCTGGGGCGTCCGCAGGGTATCGCGTTCGATCGCGACTTGAATCTTTATGTGGCCGCGTCCTACGGCGGCAACCGCGGCATCATCCGCATCAATCCTCAGGGCCGCGCCGAGGTCGTTCTCAGCGGGTCAGGCCTCATCGGCCTCGCGCTGCAACCTTCTGGCCGCGCCATTTTGGCCACCAGCGGCGCACTCTTCACGCTCGACTGGGACGTGCGCGGCTTGCCTTTGCATGGATAATTGGCGCGGATAACCGAATCGATGAAAGCAGAAATCATCGCCGTGGGTTCGGAGTTGCTCACTCCAGACCGCTTGGACACCAATTCGCTCTTCCTTACGGAGGAGTTGAACAAGATTGGCATTGAAGTCCTGCGGAAGACGGTTGTCGGGGACAATCGCGATCTCTTGCGTGAAGCCTTTCGGGGCGCCCTCGAACGCGTGCCGCTGATCATCGCTTCCGGAGGGCTCGGACCCACGGAAGACGACCTCACACGCGAAACCGTGGCCGATCTGCTGGACCGGAAACTTCGCCGCAACGACGCCATTCTCGATTACATCAAGGGAAGGTTCCGGTCGCTGGGCCGCGAGATGCCGGAAGTGAACGTCCGCCAGGCGATGGTCCCCGAAGGCGCGGAAATTCTGGAGAACCCGCGCGGCACCGCGCCGGGACTCTGGCTCGAAGACGCGAGCCGCAGCATCGTGCTGCTTCCGGGGCCGCCGCGCGAATTGAAACCCCTTTTTCGCGAACAGGTCTTGCCGCGCCTCGAGCGCCGCGCCTCTGACGTGCGGATGTTTCACCGCGAGATCCGGGTCACTGGCCTGGGCGAGTCGCACGTGGAACAACGCATCGTGGGAATTTACAAGCGTTTTCCGGAAGTAAACACGACCGTGCTCGCCGCTCCGGGAGAAACTCAGATTCATCTGCGTATCTGGACAGAAAATGCGCAGCACGCACAGAAAACGCTGGATGAAATCGTGCGGGGATTTGAGATTGCGCTGACCGACCGCATTTTTTCGCAGGACGGCTCGTCCCTGGACGAAGTGGTCGCGCGCCAGCTCACCCTGCACAACGCCACGATTGCCGCGGCGGAAAGTTGCACGGGGGGCCTGCTCGCACAGCGGCTCACGAGCATCGCCGGGAGTTCGACGTATTTTCTCGGGGGCGTCGTTTGCTACAGCAACGAACTGAAGACCGCCTGGGCGGACGTTCCGCAGGAATTGATCGAGTCAAAAGGCGCGGTAAGCTCGGAAGTCGCCGCGGCGCTTGCCCAGGGCATTCGCCGCCGCGTGGGCAGCACGTTTGGGGTGGGCATCACGGGAGTCGCCGGCCCCGGCGGGGGTAGCGAAGAAAAGCCGGTCGGCACAGTGCACATCGCGCTGTCGCATGCCGGCGGCGTCAAGGAGCGCAGCGTGCGCTTCCCCGGCGACCGTGAATCGATTCGCTGGCAAGCCTCGCAAGTGGCGCTGGACATGGTGCGCGTCCATTTTCTCTACAACGGCGCGCAGCCCGCGAAGCGAGCTTAAACGGTGCGCCTGTTCGTCGCGCTGGAGATTCCGTGCGCGGTGCGAGACAATCTCGCCGCCTTGATCAAAGACCTTCGTATTACCGCCCCGAAGGCGCGCTGGGTGCGCCCGGGAAATATTCACGTGACGCTCAAATTTATCGGCGAAGTCGTGCCGGAGAAGCTCGAAGATATTCGCGGCGCGCTCGCGAGCGTGCATTCCGAGCGACCGGTCGACCTTAGTTTCCGCGGGCTGGGTTTTTTCCCCAATGCAAAACGCCCGAGCGTCCTGTGGGCCGGCATAGATGCTTCGCCCAATCTGCCATCGCTGGCCGAGGATATCGACAGTTCGCTTGAAAAACTAGGTTTCCCGCGCGAGCAGCGCGCCTTCGTGCCGCATCTGACGATTGCGCGATTTCAGCCGCCGCGCATTCAAGAGCCGCTGCAATCGTCAATCGCGCAAAACATCGGGCTCGATTTCGGTTCGCTGTGCACGGGCGAATTTCATCTTATCGAGAGCAAGCTCAAGCCGTCGGGCGCGGAATATACGACACTCGAGTCCTTCCGCTTTGCAGCGGCGGAGGCTTAGCCAAACATGCCCGACAGTTCGCTTCATCATGCTTGGGTCTTGCTCGCCGCATATCTGCTCGGCTCGATTCCTTTTGGTGTGCTCCTCGCCAGACTGTTTGGGGGAGCCGATGTGCGCAAGTCGGGAAGCGGCAACATCGGCGCGGCAAACGTCACGCGTGTCGTTGGCCCGCTGGCGGGGATACTCACGCTCGTTCTGGACGCGGCGAAGGGCGCAGTAGCCGTTTGGCTGGCGGGGCGATTCACCGACGAAAGCGCCACGTGTATGATGCTGGCGGCGCTCGCCGCGCTCCTCGGCCACTGCTTTCCCGTATGGCTAAAACTCAAAGGTGGAAAGGGCGTGGCCACCGCGCTGGGAGTTTTTCTCGCGCTCTGCCTGCCGGCCGCCCTTGCTGCGCTGCTGGTCTTCTTACTCGTGGTGGTCGCATGGCGTTACGTTTCGCTGGGGTCGATCGCCGCGGCCGCCGCGATGCCCCTGCTGATGTATTTCCTCTGGGCGCCGCACCATGCGCCGCCGCTCGTCATCACGTTCGGCTCGCTGGCGGCAGCGGCGCTCATCGTTTATAAGCATGACGCGAATATTCAGCGGCTCGTCGAGGGCGAAGAGCCCAAATTTTCCTGGAGCAAAAAATAGGGGCCCGGCATGACGAGAATCGCCATCCTGGGCGGGGGAAGCTGGGGCACTGCACTTTCGGTAGTCCTGTCCCGCGCGCGAAGCCCGCACGAAATTTGCGTGTGGGTCCACAACGCGGATTTGGCGCGGGCGATTCGCCGCGACCGTGAAAATACTGTCTACCTGCCCGGAATCTCCATTCCCGCGAATGTCGGAGTGACGCACGAAATCCGGGAAGCGATGGCGGACGCGAATATTGTCGTTGGAGCGATGCCCAGCGCAAACGCGCGAGAGATTTATTCGCAGGCGGTTACGCACTGTCTCGGGGAAGCCGTCTTCGTAAGCGCGACAAAAGGACTCGAACCAGCGACGCATTTGCGAATGAGCATCGTGCTGTCGCAACTCTTGGGGCCAGCCGCCTCCGTCATTTCGCAGACGCGCTCTCCAAGAATTGCCGTTCTTTCGGGGCCTTCGTTTGCCGTCGAAGCCGCCCGGGGAGAGCCTACCGCCGTGGTGCTCGCCTCGACCGATGCCAGCCTGGCAACGCAACTTCAGGAAGAGTTTGCCGGCCCCAACTTCCGCCTTTACACCAACGATGACGTCCTGGGCGTGGAGCTTACCGGCGCCATGAAAAACGTAATCGCGATCGCCGCGGGAGCCTGCCAGGGTTTGGGGCTCGGCTCGAATGCCCTCGCTGCCTTGATTACGCGCGGGCTTGCGGAGATGACGCGTCTGGCAGTCTCCCTGGGCGCGCGGGCGGAAACGCTGAGCGGCCTGGCCGGACTTGGCGACCTGGTGCTGACTTGCACCGGCGCGCTCAGCCGCAACCGCCGCGTCGGCATCGAACTTGGCAAGGGGCGTTCGCTCAAGGAAATCCTCGCGGGCATGCGCATGGTTGCCGAAGGGGTGGGCACAACGGCCGCGCTGGTGGCACTGGCGCGAGAAGCGGGCATCGAACTACCCATTACGGAACAGGTGGATGCCATCCTAAATCACGGCAAGTCGCCCCGCGATGCCATCCGCGACATCATGGAGCGCCCCCTGAAACGCGAGTGAGCAAAGAATTACCCCCGTAGTACTAAGGTTCCAGTTGCTCTTGCGCGTCGTGCCTCCATTCCTCCCGCCGCGACCCAGCTGCACTCCACTAAAATGGGTATACGGTTATGGCTGTCAATTTGCCAGTTCTATGGGATCGCATACGCAGCGGACGAGTGCGTATATTGTGGCTCGTTCTGGGCGCATTGCTGCTGGTTAGCGCGCTGCCCATCGGTCTGTATCACCGCCAGGTGCTCCAACTCAGCCAAGACAAACTGGTGGACACCGAGCGCGTGCAGCAGACGGAAATGACGCGTTCTCTGGCCCAGGAGATTCAATTCTTCGAGGCCAACCTGACGCAGCAGCTCATCAGCGAACGCCAAATCCTTGCCCTGACTGGGCTCATCGACAACGTCGAAGACCCTGCCACGGAGCCGAAAGTGACGAGGCTCCTAGAAAATTTCGTGGACAGCAATCGCGACACTTTTATTTTCTTAACGGCGGTGGGCAAGTCCGCCAAGGGCACCAACGCCTCGCAAGGGAATTTCCGCGCCGAGCAGGACCCCTTCGTGGCCAATGCGCTACGCCGCGCCTTTGTCTCGACCATGCAATCGGTCAAATTCCGCAGCGATCCCCTGGCGCTCGCGCCCGATAACCGTCCGGCGTTCGTGATCGCGGTGCCATTGAAAGACTCGAACGATCAATTCAGCGGGATGCTGGCCGCGGTGGTGTCACTCGATCCGATCTTGCGGCGCTTACAGGATGCCAGCGTGCGGGGCCGCACTGTGTTTCTCGTGGACCATAACGGGCACATCGTTGCGCATCCCGACGCCAAAAACTTTGTGCCCGGCACGGATGTAAGCGGCAACTCCCAGTTGGTCGCGCAAATCAAAGCCTTGCCGCAGGATTTGCGCAACACGGAAACGGTGCGCTTCTCGGAAAAAGAGAAGAATAAATCGATCGAGATGATTGGAACGTACAGCACATTCCCGGAAGTCAACTGGGCGGTCATCGCACAGCGTAGCCTCGAACAAGCGCAGGCCGATGCCGGCGTGACCGAGCTGAACCGCCAGGCACTGGCCTTCGTCAGCGTGGTGGTCCTGGCGACGATTGTCTTGGGGTACTTTTTTGCGGTTGGCATTAGCGACCCGATTCGCGGCCTGGCTGCCTCGACGCGAGCCATCAGCCGCGGCGAATTCCACCAGCGCTCGGCTGTGCGGGGCGCCTCCGAAATCAGCGAGCTGGCGGAAAACTTCAACAAGATGGCGGGCGACATCGAGGAGTACATCGAGCGCCTGAAAGAGGCCGCGGAGGAAAACCGCGAGCTATTCATCGGTTCCATCCGCATGCTCGCCGCGGCCATCGACGAAAAGGATCCGTACACGCGGGGTCACTCCGGCCGCGTGGCCAAGTATTCGATGATTGTCGGGCGCGAGCTGGGGCTCTCGGACGAAGAGCTGGACAAGCTGCGCATCGCGGCCTTGCTGCACGACGTCGGCAAGATTGGCGTCGAAGACCGCGTACTGAAGAAGCCCGGCGCGCTGACGCCGGAAGAATATGGCTTGATGAAGCAGCACACCGTGAAAGGCGCGAACATCATGCGCCCGGTCTCGCAGCTCAAGGAGATGCTGCCCGGCATCGAGCTGCACCACGAGCACATGGACGGCCGCGGTTATCCCTATGGCCTGAAAGCAGGCCAGATTCCATTGATGGCCCGCATTATCGGGGTTGCCGACACACTGGATGCGATGACCACGAACCGGCCGTACCAGTCGGCGATGGACCTCGAATACGCGATGGGGAAAATCAAGGCGCTCACAGGAACAAAATTCGACGCCGTTGTGGTAAACGCCTTGGATGCCGCCGTCACCTCCGGCAAACTTCGCCTTAGCGCGGTTGAAGTCCAGGTTTAACGCGTAAGAATGCCTATGTCTAAGAAGGCAAGAACATGGCTCCAGCACCGCTCCTAATCTTTGCAAAGTTCATGCTCGCTGTTTTTACTGGCTTAGGTATCTGGTCGCTGGTGATCACAGTCCGGACCATACGTCGGAAAGCTGAACCTGACCCTAATAGGCTCGCCGCTGCAAAGCGCAGTCTACTTCTTTCCCCTTGGGTCATGTTTGCGGCGGTCGCGGGAGCAATCAACGCGGTATCGTCGCACCAATACTATCTCTTGTTTGCGTCCGCGCTGCTTTTCAGTTACGTCCTGCCGCTGATCACCCTATACGTGAAGACTAATTCGGCAATCAAAAAACAGGGTTCGGCTGGATAGCCTTTCCTCTTCTTGCTGTTTCAAAAACAGCTCCACAACCAGCTTAGCACGGCGATCCACTGCCCTGGCGTCGTGAGGCCCCTATTTAGTTGTTCTGTTACAATTTTCTAGCGCGTGGTATTTGAGCACTTAATTCTATGATTTCTCTGTTTGGCAAACCTGAACCAACGTTAGCGGAGCGTCTGAAGGCGTCCGTCAGCAAGACCAAGGCGGCGCTGTCTGAAACCGTCGATAACATCTTTCTGGGCGAGCGCAAGATCGACCCGTCGCTGCTGAAGGAGCTGGAAAACGCGCTGATCGCGGCCGATCTCGGAGTAAAGCCCACGCGCGAGATTCTAGCCGCAGTGCGGGAAAAGCTCGATCGCAACGCGCTGGCCGATGCGGCGCAATTGAAGCGCGAGATCAAGTCGCACATCGTGCGAATTCTTACCGCGGCTCCGGCGCCTGAAGATGCGGCGCCATCTCCAAATGGCACCGGGCCGCGCGTGATTTTCATCGTGGGGGTGAACGGCGCCGGAAAAACGACGAGCATCGGAAAACTCGCCAACCGCCTGAAGCTGGAGGGCCTCAGCGTAGTGCTCTGCGCCGCGGACACGTTTCGCGCCGCCGCCATCGAGCAATTGGCAATCTGGGCGCAGCGCAACGGCGTAGAAATGATCAAACAGAAATTTGGCGCCGACCCCGCCGCGGTCGTTTACGACGCGGTTGCCGCCGCCAAGGCGCGCAATGCCGATGCCGTTATCGTGGATACCGCCGGCCGGCTGCACACGAAATCCAATTTGATGGCGGAACTCGAAAAAATGAAGCGCACCGCCGCGAAAGTGATTCCCGGCGCGCCCCACGACGTTTTGCTAGTACTGGACGCGACCACCGGGCAGAACGGATTGGCGCAGGCGCGCGAATTTACCTCCGCCGTGGGCGTTACCGGTATCATCCTCACCAAGCTGGACGGCACCGCGAAAGGCGGCATCGTGGTGGCTATTTCGCGCGAACTCGGTTTGCCCATCCGCTTCGTCGGCACCGGCGAGCAGATCAACGACCTCGTTCCCTTCGACGCGGAAACTTACGCGAATTCCCTGTTCGACTAATTCCGTGGACGCGCGCGACATTCACTTCATGGAGCATGCGCTGGCGCTCGCGGCCAAGGGCGTCGGCCTGGCCAGCCCGAATCCCACCGTGGGCTGTGTTATCGTGCGCGATGGCGAAGTCGTCGGCGAAGGATTTCACCAGTACGAATGGCGGGATCACGCGGAAATCCTGGCCCTCAAGTCCGCGGGAGAGAAAGCGCGCGGCGCCACGCTTTATGTGACCCTGGAGCCCTGCAACTACACCGGGCGCACCGGGCCATGCACCGAAGCGATTATCGCCGGAGGAATCCGCCGCGTGGTAGCGGCGATGGAAGATCCCAATCCCGCCACGGGCGGGCGCGGATTCGAGTGCCTGCGCGCCGCCGGAATCGAAGTCCAGTCCGGCCTGCTCCAGCACCAGGCGCGCCGGCTGAACGAATCATTTGCCTGCTGGATCCGCACGAAAAAACCGTTTGTGACGCTGAAGTCGGCATTGACCCTCGATGGGCAATTGGCGCTTCCGGGTGAACGCAAGAAATTCCTCCGCAAATCCGCCGCGAAGAGTCCTGCAAACTGGATTTCGTCAGAAGAATCTCGCGCGGAGGTTCAGCGCATGCGGCATGCGTCCGACGCGCTGCTCACCGGCATCGGCACTATCCACGTCGATGATCCGTTTCTTACGGATCGTAGCGGGCTTCCCCGCCGCCGCCGTTTGTTGCGGGTTGTCCTGGACGCCGTCCTGTCGATATCCCGGCACTCTCGCATCGTGAAAACAGCCGATGATGACCTTCTCATTTTCACGAATCAGCGAGAGGGTGCACGAAGGGCGCGCGCTATGAGGCAAGAGGGAGTCGAAGTCGTGTGCGTAAGATCGATGGGCGGCAGGCTCAATTTCGAAGATGTTCTTTGCGAGCTTGGTCGCCGGGATATTCTGAGCGTCCTCATGGAAGCCGGCCCGACGCTGAATGGGGGGGCGCTGGCCGCGGGCTTCGTCCACAAACTTTTTCTCTTCTATGCACCGAAGATCGCGGGAGAAAATCGTGTTCCGTTCGCGCTTGCCCCGAAGCTCAATCTCGCACCGCTAAAGATCGTTCGCACGCAGCAGTTCGGTCCCGATATCGCGGTGGAAGCGTATCTACGCGATCCCTACGCTTAGTTATCCTGTATAATTCGCTGCAAGCACCAAACACACGCATCGCAAACTGACCGGGCCTTTGGCCCAGCGAGATCCACATGGCAGACACCATCCAGAAATACAAAGACTACGTAATGACCGGCTTCCTAAAGTCGGTTGCCCCGATCGTGATCGACAGGACCAACGGCGCGACGGTGACCGACGTGAACGGCAAGGAGTATCTCGACTGCTTCGCGGGAATTTCCGTGGTCAATGCGGGCCACGGCAATGCGCAAATCATCGCGGCCGCGAAAGTGCAGATGGACAAACTCGTACACTGCTCGTCGTATCTCTATCACGTGCAGCCGGTCGCGGACCTCGCGGAGAAAATCGCGCACATGGTTACTGGTGAGCGCAGAGCGCTCAACGCGCCGCGCGGCCAGGCAAAGACATTTTTTGGCAACGGCGGCGCCGAAGCCATCGAAGGCGCGATGAAGCTGGCGCGGCTGTACACCGGCAAGCACGAATTTATCGCGCTTCACGGCAGCTTTCATGGCCGCAGTTGGGGCGCGCTCAGCGTCACCGGAAACCAGGCACGCAAAAAGCGCGGCGGCCCGTACGCGCCGGGGATCGCGTTTGCTCCTGCGCCGTACGCCTATCGCTCGCTGTGGCCGAAGGATCCCGAAGAGTGCGGGCGGCAATGCGCCAAAGCCATCGATGACGTGATTCGCTTTGCCACCTCGAACGACGTGGCGGCGTTTATTGCGGAGCCGGTCATGGGCGAGGGCGGAATCATTGTGCCGCCGCTCAATTATTTTAAGGAAGTGAAAAGGATTCTCGACCAGCACGGCATCCTGTTTATAGCGGATGAAGTGCAGTCGGGATTTGCGCGCACCGGAAAACTGTTTGCGATCGAACACTACGGCGTCGAGCCGGACATTCTTGTCACGGCAAAAGGCATCGCGGACGGGTTCCCGCTGAGCGCGTTCACGACTCGCCCGGAAATCGCCGCAGCCTATAAACCCGGAGACCATCTCTCCACCTTTGGCGGCAATCCGATTTCCTGCGCCGCGGCGCTGGCCAACATTGCCTTCATGGAAAAAGAGAACCTGCCCGCGCGTGCGGCCGAATCAGGAAATTACGCGATGTCCAGACTGCGCGAATTGCAAAAGAAGAATCCGCTGATCGGCGAAGTACGGGGACTCGGCCTGATGATCGGCGTGGAATTGGTGAGAGACGAGAAACTCACGCCCGCCGCAGTGGAAGCCGAAGCCATCCGCGATTCTTGTTTGCGCCGCGGTATGCTCATCGGAGTGGGTGGAACATACGGAAACGTGGTGCGCTTCCAGCCGCCCCTGATCATCACACGGCAGCAAATTGACGAGGCGCTGCGCATTTTTGCCGAAGCGCTCCAGGAAGTTACGCAACCTACCGCGCATGCCGCGCGGTAACGGAGGAAAGTCATGCGTTTCTTGACGGGCATGTTATGTGCGGCCCTAGTTTTTGCGCCGTGTGCGAAGGGTCAGGGTGAGCATCATCACGAGTTGACCGCGGAAGAACTAGGCTCGGTGCATTTTGCGACTTCCTGCTCGAGCACGGCCGAAGCCAGCTTTAACCGCGCCGTTGCCCTTCTCCACTCTTTCCAGTACGAACAGGCCCGGCAAGCTTTCTCCGATATTTCCGCGAAGGATCCAAGCTGCGCGATGGCGCATTGGGGCGTGGCCATGTCTTATTACCACGGCCTATGGAGGAACGGGGACACGGCTGCGGGCCGCGAGACCTACCACAAAGCAAAAGAGATCGCCGCCGCGAATCCGAAAACTACTCCACGAGAGCTTGCCTATATTGACTCGTTAGGAGCGATTTACAGTGAGGACGGCAAAGATCAAGCGACACACGATCGAGGCTTTGAGCAAAAAATGGCGGCAGTACAGGCTGCTTATCCTTCCGACAGTGAAGCAGCGATTTTCCACGCAATAACCTACTCTATTATCGCTCCAAAAACTGACAAGGCATTTGCGAGCCAGCGCAAGTGCGGCGAGATTCTCGAACCGCTTTTCAAATTGCAGCCGCACCATCCCGGCATCCCGCATTACATCATTCACTGCTACGACAATCCTGTGCTCGCGGAAAAAGCTCTCTCCTCAGCACGCGTGTATGCGCAAATCGCCCCCGCTTCCGCGCACGCGAATCACATGCCCTCTCATATTTTCACTCGGCTGGGACTTTGGGATGAATCCATTGCCTCGAATTTGCGTTCCGAAAAGCTTGCTACCGAAGCGGAGATAACCTCGACCAACGGAGAAGCCCGCGACCAGCGCCTGCACGCGATGGATTACTTGGCTTACGCTTACTTGCAAAGTGGGCAGGTAAAACGCGCCCAGGCGGTGCTCGCGGAACTGAACTCGCTTTCGGCCATTCCTGGTCTGACGCTTACCGGCGACTATGCTATTGCCGCGATCCCAGCGCGCTGCGCGATCGAGATCGGCAATTGGAGGGAAGCGAGCGCTCTTACCGCGCGGACTGAAGGCGTACCCTGGGCGCAGGCGATCACCTGGGAAGCCATTGGGGAAGGCAGCGCGCGTTCGGGAAATCTGGAGCGCGCGGCGCAAGCCGAACAAACTTTGCTTTCGCTCGTGGACGAGAGCGGCAAAAAAAACAACACCTATTGGTCGAATCAGGTGGAAGTGCAGCGGCGCGAAGTGGCGGCGTGGATTGCGGAAGGAAATGGCAAGAGGAGCGACGCCATTACCACCATGCGATCCGCGGCGGAACTTGAAGAAAGCATGGATAAGGACGCAGTGACGCCGGGTGCCGTGACTCCGGCGCGCGAAATGCTTGCGGAACTGTTCTTCCGCGAGAAGCAGCCCCAGAATGCCCTGAGAGAATATGAGGCTGTTCTAAAGGTCGCACCCAACCGGTTCAACGCGCTCTACGGCGCGGCCAGCTCCGCCGACGCGGCGGGCGACACCGCGGCCGGAGACCGCTACTTCCGTAAGCTGGGTGATATTTCCGTGGGAGAAGAGCGGCCGGAACTGGTCACGGCGCACAAGCGGGCTCCCGTCAGAACGCAGAAAAGCTCCGTGACGAATCCTTGAGCGCCTGAAAGCCCCCGACAACTGAGCAAGGGGCGGAGAATTCATGTTTACAGGGATTATTGAACATCTTGGGATCATCGAATCGCTCGACCTGCGCTCGGACGGAAGCAAAATTTCGATTCACGCGCCGAGCGTGGCTGCAAATCTTGCCGTCTCGAACAGCATCGCCGTCAACGGATGTTGCCTCACGATTGTCTCCGTCGCGAACGAACGATTTTCGGCAGACATCTCCGGAGAAACCCTGGCTAAAACTTCCTTCCGAGAGTTGAAACCTGGAGTGCGCGTGAATCTCGAGCAACCTCTTACCGCGGGCAAGGAGTTCGGCGGCCACTTCGTCCTGGGGCATGTTGACGCAACGGGCCGTGTCGCAAAACTCAACCGCGAGAGTCCAGGAAGCGACAATTGGCTGTTCGGGGTGCAAGTGCCGGCCGACTTCGCGCGCTACATTGTTCCGAAGGGCTCAATCACCATTGACGGCATCAGCCTCACCGTGGCCAGTTGGAAGGATGGAGTCGCCGAAGTCGCGGTTATTCCGTACACCTACGAGCACACGAATCTGAGCGACCGCAAGCCCGGCGATGCGGTCAATCTCGAGGGCGACGTTTTGGGAAAATACGTCGAGCGCTATCTCGAAGCGCGAAACGAGGCCGCGGCTTCGCCAACCCGTTACACGGAAGCGCAGCTCATCGAAGAGGGCTTCTGACCGCTTCCTGGAGAAACGCGTGCCAGTTCTCAACGCCGTGCTCGAGACTTCGCTTTACGTGGATGACCTCGATCGCGCCTCTCGCTTCTACGAAGATGTTTTTGGACTCAGCCGGATAATAGAGGGTGACGCCCGCATCCGCGCGTATAGCGTCGGCGGACGAAGTGTCTTGCTACTCTTCAAGCGCGGCGCGTCGAATTGCACAACCCAATTGCCTTTTGGAAAGATGGGGCCGCACGACGGCAGCGGGCCGCTGCATGTGGCGTTTGCGATTCCCGCGGCCGAGCTGGCGGATTGGGAAGCACGACTCACGGAAAAGAAAATCAACATCGAGAGCACGGTCCGCTGGCCCCGCGGCGGCACGAGCCTGTACTTTCGCGATCCGGATAATCACCTCGTCGAGCTGGCGACGCCTGGTGTCTGGTCGATCTATTAGGAAATTAAGGGTGCGCAGGCCGGATCGAAAACGATTTAGCTGCCGGAAGCTGTTTCGCGCGCCTTGGCGCGGGCGCCTCGCCAATACAGGGACAGTCCCAGCCCGATGGCAGCGGCTGCGGTGAGGAGGAGCTTCATCTCAAAGAAAAACTTGTTCGTGGTTTCTCCCGGAGGGATCACGGAAAAAAAGATGCAGGCAAGCGTCACGGCAAAGGCTAGCCCAGCGGCTAGCCAAACGCCCAATTTGCCGCCGGGAATCAAAACCGCATGAGGGTTCTCCCTGCGATCCTTGCGACCGGCCAGCTTGATCGCCGCCGCATACATGTATAGGAACGGAATGAAGTAGATGATGATAGTCACGTCCACCAAACTTTGATACGCGCCGATGGTGGTCTCATTAATCTGGCTGAGAAGAAGAACAATTCCCGAAATCGTGGCCTGCACGATGATGGAGATATACGGCGTCTTCCAACGCGGATGAATCTTTCCAAATGCCGCGGGAAGATAGCGGTCAATTCCCACGACAAACGGCACCCGCGCGATGCCCGCTACGGTGGATCCCACGCCGCCGGCATTGCCGACCGATACAAGCATAGCCGCAAGTACACCGACGATTCCGATGCGCAGCATCACCGATCCCTGCGTAATCGCCTGGAAGACGCCGCTCTTCGGATCCACTCGTTCCGCAGGAACCATCGCGAGCACGGCAAATGTTCCTGCAATATAGATGAGGGCGGTCAAAACGCCGGCCCCCATCACGGCGCGCGGCAAAGTGCGGCGCGGATCCTTGATTTCCTCGCTCATTGCCGACACTAGCTCGAGCCCGGTAAAGGCAAACGCAATCTGCGACCAGAAATTCACAGTGTCCCAGCTCCAGTGCGGCATCATGTTCGACACTGTGAAATGCGTCACCGAGCCGTGCCGGGACCACAACACTCCGGCCACGCCGCACAAAATTAACAGGGGAATATACGTTGAGACACCGCCTGCATTTTGCAGCCACTTACCGATGTTCAGTCCGATAATGTTCATGATCACGGCAACGAACAACAATACGAAGGAGCCAATCAGCAGGAACGTCCTGCTCTGCGCCAGCGACGCCCCTCCCGCGCCGGCCACATACCCGCCCATTGCCGCGCTTGCGAGCAATAGCCCTGGAAAATAAAAAACGGTGTAAATCCAGTACGACCAGCCGGCAACGAAGCCGTGGAAATCACCAAAAGCTTCCTTGGACCAGACATAGAGGCCGCCTTCGTTCGGGAAGCGCGAGGATAGTTCGTTGATCACCATCGCGCTGGGAACGAAAAAGAATAACGCCGCAAGGATCCACAAGCTTATCGAGGAAGTGCCATTGTGCGCTGCGGCAGCGACCCAGCGCGGGCCCAGGACCGTAGCGATGTTGAAAAGCAGAACGTCCCAGAAGCCCATGGTCTTGCGCAACTGATTCAGAGGACTGGAAGAACCGTGGGTGGAATCTGGCACGGCTGGTGCTGGACCGGGATTTGTTTGGTTCACAAAGTCACGTCCATGGCGGGGATCAACTCGTCTTGCATGCGGAAGTTATGAAGAAATGCGTCTTTGGAGTTCTCAAAATCTTTCCATGGGCCGAAGAATGTAACTCGGCCGTCCTGCAAGAACACCACGACATCGGCGAGCTTTCTGGCTAGGTGCGTATCGTGCGTCACCACAATCGACGTGCGGTGAAACGCTTCTTTCAACCGCAAAATCAAATCGCCCATGTGCGCCGCCATAATCGGATCGACCATGGTCGTGGGTTCGTCGTAGAGAATCGCTTCTGGATATTGCGCCAAGGCCCGAGCGATGGCAACGGCACGCTTCAACCCGGTGGACAATTCGCTCGGGATCTTATCGAGTACGTGTTCCACTTCCAGCGTCACGGCAAATTCTTGAACATAGGCGTCCACATCTTCCGCGGTCAAACCAGGCTGATCTTCAAGAGGAAATGCGATATTTTCGCCAACCGTCAGCGAATCGAAAAGCGCGCCCGATTGAAATACCATTGTGACTTTGCGGCGTACCTCAGCAAATTGTGCTTCCGTGAATTCGGTTATGTCTTCACCATCGACAACAATCTTCCCCGAGTCCGCCTTCAGAAATCCCATAATGTGCTTTAGGGAGACCGACTTGCCGACGCCGCTGCGTCCCATGATGACGCACGTCTCGCCTCGCTTCACGGTGAAGCTGACGCGGTCCAGCACCAGTCTGCCGTCGAAGCTCTTGCAGACATTGTGAAATTCAAAAAAGTTGGGGGAGCGTGGCTTCGGTTCGGCCAAGCTGTCTTCACTGGCGGGATTCAGGTTGATCGGTCCGCCGCGATTGATTTTAGGGATGTCGGTCATCTATTTTCCGCTTCCAGGATTCGGCGCGCTTCCTCATAGTCCCGCGGCGTGTTCATGTTCCAAAACAACCGCCCCGCGCTATCAAATCGTTTCCAGCCGGCTTCGTCAAGCACTTCCGTGCGAACATGTTTCAATGCCTCGGTAACCTTGCGCTGGCCGCGCTCGAACACCTGCTGAAGAGTGGGCCCCGCATCAGTCCGGTAACAAGCGCAAAGCGGCTCCGGGCCATGCGTTGATTGGGGATACACAGCCTGCGCGGAACTATTCAGCGCTCGTTCGGAAAGATATCCGAGCAATTCGGCCGTTAGAAACGGCATATCGCAGCTTAAAATAAAATTCCATTGGTGTTGCGGATTGTTTTTTGTGGCGTTCAGCAGCGCGGTTACGATCCCGCCCAGCGGCCCTTCCCCGGGCCAGCGATCCGGGATAGCTTCGGCTCCAAACTGGGAGTATTTTTCGGGAGAGCCGATAACTTTCACATTCTTCGCGACGCGCTTCAAGAGTTTGGTCATGCGGGCCAGCATCGGTATGGCGCCGATCTCCATAAGCGCCTTATCCTGGCCAAAGCGCGAACTGGCGCCGCCTGCAAGAACATATCCCGCCATCTCCAATTCGCTTCTCTTATCGGTCATCTTTTGATTTTGTTTCTAGTCCTTAGTCGGCGTGCTGCGTGCGCTCCGCATTATCAGAAGCTCCTGTATTAATTCTATTCCTCTTCCACGGGCCCGCGGCCAGGTCGGCGAATGCCCAGTTCGCGCAGCTTCTCCTGCAAGCTTTGCCGGTGCAGTCCGATCGTGGCTGCCGTCCGCGAAACATTCCAGCGATGATCGGCTAGTTGCTTAGTCAAGTAAGCGACTTCAAACTTGCGTTTTGCCTCACGAAAATCGCGCTCGCCGAAACCATTGGCCGAGTCGCCGCCACCATGCGCGCTCGCACGCGCTTCGCCACGCGCTACTTCGCCTGGTAGGTCGCTGACGTCGATCTCTTCACTGCGGCAGAGTACCAGGCTGCGCTCCAGGGCATTCTTCAGTTCGCGGACATTCCCGGGCCAGTCGTATCTCTCAAGCATGGCCATTGCGTCCCGGCTCAAGCGTGCCGTGCGTCCCAGCCGAGCCGCGTGCATTTGCAGAAAGCTTTCCGCCAGCACGGGGATGTCCGCCTTATGGGCGCGCAGCGGAGGAAGCTCGATGGTCACCACACGCAGCCGGTAAAAGAGATCCTCGCGAAATTTTCCCGCGCGGATCTCCACGGGGAGGTCGCGATGCGTCGCGCTGATTACGCGCACGTCCACGGGAATCGTTTGCGTCCCTCCCAACCGCTCGATGGTGCGGTTTTCGAGTACGCGCAACACCTTCGCCTGCGTTACGGGATTCATGTCGCCGATCTCATCCAGAAAAAGTGTTCCGCCTGACGCCAGCTCGAATTTCCCTTTTTTCTGCTGCGACGCGCCGGTGAATGCACCGCGTTCGTAGCCGAAGAGCTCCGATTCGATCAGAGTTTCCGGCAGAGCGGCACAATTCACAGCCACATAGGCTTTCGCGGCACGCGGAGAGCGCGCGTGAATTTCCTGCGCCAGCAAATCTTTCCCGGTGCCGCTTTCGCCGAGAATCAGCACCGTCGAATCCGTCGGCGCCACGCGGTCCGCCATCTCGAACGCCCGCCGCATTTCCGCGGAGCGACCGATCATCGGCCCGAACTGCCCTTCGGTCGCGAGTTGCCGGCGCAGCGTGTCGTTTTCTCTTTCGAGGGTGGCAAGTTTCAGCAGATTTGCTACGCGCTGCCGGAGTTCGTCCAGTTCAAAACCTTTCACCAAGTAATCCGCGGCGCCGAGCTGCAGGGCCTCGACCGCGGTTTTTGCGGTGTCCAGCGCGGAGACCATCAGCACCGGCATTTCGCTTCCCTGTTTGCGCATCCATTTCAGAAAAGACAAGCCATCCTGGCCGGGTAACACAATATCCAGCAGCAGGAGATCTGGCTTTTCCGTGTCCAAGGCATTTCGCGCAGCCTCCGCGGTATCCGCTTCCGCGATGCGGTATTTTGCTTCGAGAGCGCGCCGCAGTCCGTAGCGCGCCGCCGGTTCGTCGTCCACAATGAGGATTGTTTTCATATTTTTCCTGCTTCCCTTAATTCGCGAGCGGCAGACTTATTTCAAGCCGTGTTCCCTTGCCTCCACTCGCCGGGCTTACAAGTTCCAATTTTCCGCCTGCTTCCGCCGTGCGGCGCGCGACGATGGCCAGACCCAGACCCGTCCCCTGGGTCTTCGTCGTAAAAAACGGCTGCAGAATTTTCTCCCGCAATTCCGCGGGGATTCCCGGGCCGTCGTCCTCGACCGACAACAAAGCCATGCTGCCATTCAAGGAAACTTTGATGCGCGCATGACCGCCGCGAGGCGCAGCGTCAAGCGCGTTCACGACCAAGTTCGAGAGAATGTCGTTTAGCGCTTCCGTGCTGGCCACGACCCGCACCTCATCCTTCGGCGCGTTCGATTCCAGCGCAACTCCTCTGCGCTCGGCGTCGTGTCGCAAGACCCCGGTGACTTGCCGGGCGACCTCGCATGCGTCGCAGCCGGCGGCTTTCGCTTCTCCCAAGATGACCGGACGGCTGAACTGCAGCAACTGATTCAGCTTTGTCGAGAGCCTTCCCACTTCGTCCAGCACCATTTTCGTTTCGTGCCGCATCGATTCGGGCATTTCTGGATTTTCCAATTGCACCTGCAAAATCGTCTTCATCGACCCCAAAGGATTCTTCAAGTTGTGAGAAATGCTCGCCGCCATCTGGCCCACAAGCGCCAGCCGCTCGCGCTCCGCCAATTCCCGTTCGAGCCGTAGCTTTTCCTCGATCACGCGGCACAGGTCCAATGCCCCCGGCAACTGTTCGCATAAAAACTCCAGAGCCGCGCGCGTCTCGCCGGACAACATCGCCCCATGTGGCTTGACCTTGAGGAAGCCAATGAGCGAGCCCGACTGTTGGATTCGAAAAGCGTTGCGCGGGTCTCCACGCCCTTGTGAATCGACCTGGGGTGAAGCCTCTACTCTTAGCAGGATCAATTCTGCGTGCGCGAGATCCCACCTCTGTTTCACGGATTGCTCAATGAACGCATGCAACCTGACAAGGTTGCCTTGCCGCGCTACCTCTTGAATGAGCGCCGCAATTTGCTGAACCTGGTCAATTTCCGTTTGCGCTGTTTCGCGAAGACGTTTACCCAGGGCTCGCTGTAACGGCTCGAAGAAGACCACTAGAACAAACAGAAGAATTGCAGCGGACGCCTCCGGCGGCAATACGGGCTCTAGCCACACGCTCATACGCCGGACCATGCTCAGGTACAACAGCGCCAAAAAGGTCGCGGAAACGGCGTAAACCAGATTCTTCTGCCGTCCGATCTGCAAAAAGTTGAAGCGCCCGACCAAATAAATCAGAACCGCCAAGGGCGGAATCGCGAGCCAGGCAAGCGCGAGGCTGATTACAGCGGAAACTTCCGGTGACAAAGGTCCGGCAAGAACATGGAGATACACAACGAGCACCGAGCCACCGAAAAACAGCAGGCCCAAAAAGGCGTGAAATCTCTTTTGGGGTCGATCGGGCGCATGGTGAGCAAATCGAGACTGCCAAGCCGCGGCGAATAGCATCGCCAACCCCAGCCAAGTACCGTATCCCCGCCCTAGCGCATTTCCCGGGATCAAAAAATCAAATCCCGCCGAACTTGCGAGTTGAGGATAGACACGCAGCACGAAGTACAGAACAGGAACATACGCTGCGAACAACAGCGCACGCTTTAACACGGGATTGCTCAGCATTTCCCGGGTTTCCGCGAACTCGAGATGCAAATGAACCAATAATGGAGGCAAAAAACTTAGCCCAGCGCAGAGGAGGGTGACGGCACACGACTGGAGGAGCGCCGGTGGCGTCGCATAGTAGATCTGTGCGTTGAGGGCCAGCAGCGACCCGCTGTAGAAGAAAAAGAGAGCCAGGCACAAAAAGAAAAACACGCGCTCGAAATTGCGCTGGCGGCGATAGCCCAGGATCACCACCATCCAGAAGAGTTGGAGGAGTGTGCCAGCCGTGTAACCGACCAATCGAATGTAGACGAGTGAACTCATGAGAAATCCTGAGTTTTAAATCCTACGCTCTAGCAAGTCGCACGACAATCACCAAGTGCAAGATTTATCTTGCACTATTCAACTAGCAGAAAATAATAGCTTTAGTGTAATATTAAAGCGACGTGGGGCACCCTTGGATTGTCATGGAAACGCTTGACATGGAGGGATTTCGTGCTATATTAGCAGTCGGCTATGAGGAGTGCTAATTCCCCTTTTCGCTCCAAAGCCGCAGTTCAAACCGCAACATCACCTATGGAGGTCTTTTCAAGATGGCAGTGAACCTAACGCCGCTCCACGACCGTGTGATCGTGAAGCGCATTGAAGAGAAGGAAACCGTCAAGGGTGGCATCATCATCCCTGACTCCGCAAAAGAGAAGCCCCAGGAGGGCGAAGTGATCGCCGTCGGCGCCGGCCGCCGCGAGAAGGGCGAGCGCATCCCCCTGGACGTCAAGGCAGGTGACCGCGTGCTGTTCGGCAAGTACAGCGGCACGGAAATCAAAGTCGAGGACGAAGAGCTCTTGATCCTGAAAGAGGACGAGATCCTGGCCAAGTTGAGCGGCGCTGCGAAGGCCGCGGGTGGCAGGAAGTAAGTTTGCAGTGCTCGTGTGGAAGCCGGGCCTCCGCCCGGTCGTTGTAGCTCAGGCTTTCGAGCCTGAAGGGTTTCGCAACAAAATTTAAGTTCGGTATCCGAATTCAGGAGGAGACACAAGTATGGCGAAGCAGATAGTTACAGGTGAGAATTCCCGCCAGTCCATTTTGCGCGGTGTGAATGCTCTCGCCGACGCAGTGAAAATCACCCTCGGCCCCAAGGGCCGCAATGCGGTGATTGAAAAGAAGTTCGGCGCGCCGGTCATCACCAAGGACGGCGTGACGGTTGCAAAGGAAATCGAGCTCAGGGATCCCCTGGAGAACATGGGAGCGCAGATGGTCCGTGAAGTCGCTTCGAAGACTTCCGACGTTGCCGGCGACGGCACGACCACCGCAACCGTGCTCGCCCAGGCCATCTTCCGCGAGGGGGTCAAGACTGTCGCCGCCGGCGCCAGCCCCACTTCCCTTAAGCGCGGCATCGAAAGGGCCGTCGAAGTCGCCGTGGAAGAGATCAAGAAGCTGCACCGCGACGTCAAGGGCGACATGATCGCCCAGGTCGGCACGATTTCTGCCAACAACGACAAGCAAATCGGCGGCATCATCGCCGAAGCGATGAAGAAGGTCGGCAAGGACGGCGTCATCACCGTGGAAGAGTCCCGCACCATGGACACGACGCTCGAAGTGGTCGAAGGCATGCAGTTCGATCGCGGCTACCTATCCCCCTACTTCATCACCGATCCCGAGCGTATGGAGTGCGTCCTTGAGGATGTGCGCATCCTGATCCACGAAAAGAAGATCAGCTCGATGAAGGACCTGCTTCCGCTTTTGGAGAGCATCGCCAAGACCGGCAAGCCGCTCCTGATTATCGCCGAAGAGATCGAAGGCGAAGCCCTCGCCACGCTGGTGGTCAACAAACTGCGCGGCACTCTGCAATGCGCCGCGGTTAAGGCTCCTGGCTTCGGCGACCGCCGCAAGGCCATGCTCGAAGACATCGCCACGCTGACCGGCGGCAAGGCCATCACCGAGGATCTCGGCATCAAGCTCGAAAACGTGAAGATCGAGGACCTCGGCCGCGCCAAGAAAGTCACCATCGACAAGGACAACTCCACGATTGTGGAAGGTGGCGGCAAGCACGCCGACATCGAAGGCCGCGTCAAGCAGATCCGCCAGCAAGTGGAAATCACAACCTCGGACTATGACAAGGAGAAGCTCCAGGAGCGCCTTGCCAAGCTCGTGGGCGGCGTGGCCGTGATCAAGGTCGGCGCAGCCACCGAGACCGAACTCAAGGAAAAGAAGGCGCGCGTGGAAGACGCCATGCACGCTACCCGCGCGGCGGTCGAGGAAGGCATCGTGGCCGGCGGCGGCACGGCGCTGCTTCGTTGCCTCTCCGCGCTCGAAAAGCTCAAGGTCAATGAGGATGAGCAGGTCGGCGTCAACATCGTCAAGCGGGCGCTCGAAGAGCCCACCCGCCAGATCGCCTACAACGCCGGCTTCGAAGGCGCGGTGGTGATCGGCAAGATCCGCGAGTCCAAGGAAGAGAACTTCGGCTTCAACGCGGAAACCGGCGAATACGGCGACATGGTCAAGATGGGCGTCATCGACCCGGCCAAGGTCACCCGCCTGGCTCTGCAAAACGCAGCCTCCATCGCGGGCTTGATGCTCACCACCGAAGCGCTCGTGGCCGAGCTCAAGGAAGACGACAAGAAGTCAGCAGCGGCCGCAGGCGCTCCGGGCGCAGGCGGCATGGGCGGCATGTACTAAGCTTTCCAGCTAGCCCACTATCTCAATCCAACAAAGGGCGTCCTCGGCGCAAGCCAGGACGCCCTAATTTTTTCCTGTAAAGTGGTGATCCACGCTGCCTTGCCTCTGCCCCTCTCCTTCGCTACACTTTCCCTGCCTCGTTAGGCCCCTCAGGGGGGAGCCTCACGCCATGCCGGGACTTTTACAGCGTTTATTGCCGCGCGAAGAGGGTTTCTTCGACCTTTTCCGCAAACAAGCGGAAAACATCCAGCTGGGGGCCAACGCCCTCACCCAGATGCTTGAGCACTACACCGGAGTCCCCGAGCAGGTGCAAATCGTCAAGGCCATCGAGCACGAGGGCGACGAAATCACGCACGCTATTTTCACCAAGCTCAACCAGACTTTTATCACCCCCCTGGACCGCGAAGACATTCACGAACTCTGCAGCCAGCTCGACGACGTCATCGACCTGATCGACGCCGCCGCCAGCCGCTTCGCCCTCTATCGCGTGGACAAAGTGCGCCCAGGCACCGTGGAGCTCACCCGGGTTCTGCTTTCCGCGAGCATAGAAGTCTCGGCCGCCATCAACACGATCGAATCTCCCGATGTCGCTCTCAAACACTGCATCGAGATCAATCGCTATGAAAACGAAAGCGACCGCCTCTGCCGCACCCTGATCGCCAAACTCTTCGACGAAGAAAAGGATCCCGTCCAGATCATCAAATGGAAAGAAATCTTCGAAGTTATCGAGACCGCCGTTGACAAGTGCGAAGACGTCGCCAACGTCATCGAAGGCGTCATCCTCAAGAGCGCCTGATTCAACGATGCCTTCGCTCGCAACTTCCAGCCCAGCAGCCTGTCTTTGTCGGTCAGGAATTTGCCTTTGTCCTGTCTGCGCGTTCTTAGCCTCTTTTTCCGGCCGCGCCTTCATTGCCAGCAAAGGTCTCGTCCGTGGATAACTTCTCTCTCCTCCTCGTCGTCATCGGCATGACTCTGGCCTTCGAATTCTCGAACGGCTGGCATGACGCCGCCAATTCCATCGCCACGGTCGTCTCCACTCGCGTGCTTACACCGTTTCGAGCCGTCGCCTGGGCCGCCTTTTGGAACTTCATCGCCGCCTTTGTCTTCGGCACGGCCGTAGCCAGCACTATCGGGAAGGGCATGGTCCACATCGAGCTGGTGAATGAAGAAGTTCTCCTCGCCGGACTTCTCGGCGCCATCACCTGGAACATGATCACGCTCGTCCTTGGTTTGCCGACTAGCTCCTCACATGCACTTATCGGCGGCTACGGCGGCGCCGCCGTGGCTCACGCGGGCTTTCAAGCGCTCATCCCCAGCGGCTGGACCAAGCCGGTGCTTTTCATCTTCCTCTCTCCCGTGATCGGCTTCTGCGTCAGTTCGGTCGTCACCGTGGCAACAAGCTGGATCGTGCGCCGCCAGCGGCCGCTGAAAGTGGACCGCTGGTTTCGCCGCTTGCAGTTATTCTCGGCCGCCGCCTATAGCCTCGGCCACGGCACGAACGACGCTCAAAAAGGCATGGGCATAATCACGGCCGCTCTCGTAGCTGGCGGCCTCATGAAAAATTACTCCGTCCCCTATTGGGTCATCATCTGCTGCCACCTCGCCATGGGTGGCGGCACCATGGCCGGCGGCTGGCGCATCATCAAAACCATGGGCCAGCGCATCACCAAGCTCACGCCTTTCGGGGGATTCGCTGCGGAGACTGCCGGCGCGCTGACCCTGTGGGGAACGGCGCACTTTGGCATTCCGGTCAGCACCACGCACACCATCACGGGCGCAATCGTTGGCGTCGGCGCCACCCGCCGCCTGACCGCGGTCCGCTGGGGCGTTACTCGCCGTATCGTTTTTGCCTGGGTCTTGACCATTCCAGGCGCCGCCCTTATTGGCTCCACTATCTTTCGGTTCGTTCTTCCCTTCCTCCGTTAGCTCTTTCGGCCGCAGCGTTCCGATGCCCTTCTTCAGGACTCCTCACTTCATTCCCGGCTGTTTTTACGCTATATTTTTATTGGTATGAGCGACACGCACTCCCAATTCGCCACCGTCGAAGAGGCCGTCGAAGAGATCCGCCAGGGCAGCATGATTGTTCTCGTGGACGACGAAGACCGCGAAAATGAAGGCGACCTCACCATGGCCGCCGAGAAAATCACTCCTGACGCCATCAACTTCATGGCCAAGTACGCGCGCGGCCTCATCTGCCTGCCGCTCACCGAAGAGCGCTGCGACGAGCTGCACCTGCCGCTCATGTCGCCGATTAACACTTCGGTTCACGGTACGGCGTTTTGCGAGGCCATCGACGGCCGCCGGGGCGTCACCACAGGCATCAGTGCCGCCGACCGCGCCATCACCATTCTCACCGCCATCGATCCGAAAACGAAACCCCAGGATCTCGCGCGCCCCGGCCACATTTTTCCCCTTCGCGCGCGGAAGGGCGGCGTCCTGGTCCGCGCCGGCCAGACCGAAGCCAGTGTCGACCTCGCGCGTATCGCCGGTTTGAACGCGTCCGGAGTCATCTGCGAAATCATGAATGAAGACGGCACGATGTCCCGCGTGCCGCAGCTCGTGGAGTTCTGCAAGCAGCATGCTTTGAAAATGCTGACGGTGGCGGACCTGATTCGCTACCGCATGCAGCACGAACGCTACGTCCGCCGCATCGCGGAAACAGTTCTGCCCACGCGCTACGGCGATTTTCGGATGATTGCCTACTCGAGTGATGTGGATCATGACCAGCATATAGCGCTCGTTCGTGGCGAACTCGAAGGGTCGGCGCCGGCGCTCGTCCGCGTGCATTCCCACTGCCTCACCGGCGATGTGTTTGGCTCGACGGCGTGCGATTGCACGGAGCTCGTTTCGCGTTCGCTCGCCACCATCGCCAAGGAAGACCGCGGAGTTTTCCTTTACCTTCATCACACCGGCCGGGGTTTTGGGATCGAATCTTCGAGCGAACCTGGCGCACTGCCACAGATTCATTTCCATTCGCGTGGCCAGCTCGACCGCGAACCTGCTCGCCAGCGCATGGTCCAGCACGAAAGCGGCATCGGCGCGCAGATCCTTATCGATCTTGGGCTGAAAGATATTCGCGTACTCACCAATCATCCGAAAAAAGTCGTGGCCCTCGAAGGCTACGGCATCCGCATCGCCGACCAGGTTCCTCTGCGCATTGAGCAGCCTCGCCCCACGCACCAAATTCTCTGAACTCGCCGTTCACCGAGGTAAGCTGTCATCCTGAGACGACCCGATAAAGGTCGACGAAGAACCTCTGCAGGCAATTCCAGACAAATTATCTTTTCAGGGTTGGTGTGGCAGAGGTGGCTCTGAGGTGGCTGCGGGTTCCATTTCAGGTGGGGAAGTGGCCTTCGCGGGATGAGGCTGCTGGGGCTGTGCGGATTTCGCCGCTGCGGCTTTGCCGACCGTGAGGTACTTGCGCATTTTGTCCAGCCGTTTCTTGCCGATGCCCCGAATAGCCACTAGATCATCCACGCTCTTGAATGCGCCGTACGACTTCCGCATTTGCAGGATTTTCTCGGCCGTGGCCGGCCCGATGCCCGGGACCAGTTGCAATTCTTCAGCATTTGCGGTGTTGATGTTTACAGGTCGGAGTGGCGGCTTTTTTGTTGCTGCGGGAAAAACCGCAGCGGATAGAAAAAGAGCAAGGAATAGAGAACAGAAGATTCTGCGCGCTGCTAATAAACGCCATATCATTGCAGCGTTATAATGCGTCGAATACGTCTCTAAGTCAATAATAAAGTAATCGGAGGCATCAGGACAGGCTCTTGCCTTGTGCGTCGTAGATCTCGAGTTCACCAAAGAGCGTGGCTTGCTCCTGGATCTGCTCGCGGTCGCCGACCACGACGATCTGCATGTTCGCCGAGTCGAAATATTTCCGCGCCGCATCTTGCAAATCTTCCGGTTTGAGCACGCGAACTTTTTCACGGTAGGTCTCGAGATAATCTTGGGGCAATTCGTGGAGCTCGACCGTGGTCAGTTGCCCCAGCAATCCCTCCTGCGTCGCCAGGCCCATCGAAAACACACCCGTCAAATAATTCTGCGCGTCCGCCAGCTCCGCCTCGGGCACCGGAACGGAGCGCAGCTTATCCAACTCATAGAAAATTTCCGTGAGCGATGCGGCGACCACGTCATTGCGCACCGCGGCCGAAATCGAAAAATAGCCATACTCCCGCAACGGAGTCACGCCGCTGCGCGGACTGTAGGTGTAGCCTTTGTCTTCGCGAATGTTCATCACCAGCCGTGAATTGAACGCGCCGCCGTACAAGCTGTTGGTCAGGCTGAGCTTGATCCAATCTGGATGTTTTCGCGTTATTGCATGGCAGCCCGCTAGAATTTGCGTCTGCACCGCACCCGGCACGTGCACAAGGTCGACGCGCCGCCCGCGGGGATTCGGCGGAGCGGCAGCCTCTTTCGCAGCCGGCTTCTTCCCTGTCCATCCGCCGAACGCTTTTTCCACGTTGGCCAACATCGATTTGGAATCGAAATCGCCGACCAACAGCAGTAGTCCGTTTTCCGGCGTGCAACATTCCTTGTAGACATCTAATAAATATTCCCGCTTGTACGCGGCCACCTGCTGCTCGCTCGGCGCGATTTCCGCGTAAGGGTGCTTTCCGAACAACACTTTTCGCAGGCGTTCGCTAGCCAAGAATGACGGCTGCGTTTTATTGAGCTTTACTTCTTCCTGCATCTGCCGCCGCTCGCGTTCGAATTCCGCCACCGGAAAAGCGGCTTCGCGAGCCAGCTCATTCACCATTCCAAGAAGGGGTTCGGCAAATTCCGCCAAGCCGGAAAAGGAAATGGCGCTGGTGTCAGCGCCGGCGGCTGACGAAAAGTCAGCCCCAATGCGCCGCAGATCTTCTTCAATCTGCCGGCTGGCGCGCTTCGTCGTGCCGGTCCGCAGAACGGACGCGGTGATTTCAGCAAGTCCCGGTGCGCGGTCGCTTGCGGCCGCGTTTCCGGAGCGAAACAGCAGTTCACCGTGGAATTTTGGAATCGAATGCGCCTCGGCCAGCACGACTTCGAGTCCATTCGCCAGCCGCGTTTTGGTTCGCTTGGGCCAGGTGACTTGGCGCTCCGCCGAAAGCGCCGGCGCTCCGTTGGCAATCTCCGCCGCTTGCGTCGCCATTACGCGGCCTCCTTCGCAGCCGCAGACGCGGGTTTGCGAAAGACAATCGCGCGCTTGCTCGTTTGTAAATATTTTTCCGCCACGGCCTTGATCTCTTCGCTCTTTACGGCGAGAAACCCATCTAGCATGGAATTTATCAGCCGCGGATCGCCGTCAAAAAGGGTAAAGCACGCGAGCAAATGCATCAGACCGTAGCGCGGCACCCCGCCATGGCCCCCTTCGAGCGTTGAATAATAATCCGAGCGAAATTTCACTTTGAGCTGGTCCAGTTCGTCAGCGCCAATCCCTTTCTCTTGTACTTCGCGAATCACGGCCTCAAACGCCTCCAGAGTGGCCTCGCTCGAATGCTCCGGCTTATGCAGGATTCGCGTCACGACCTGTGACGGTCCGTTGTAACCGAACAGGTCGTCGATTCCGCCGTCTGCTTCCACCGCGATTTGCTTCTCGAGAACCAGCTCGCGATAGACGCGGCCTGCGCGGCCGCCGTGGAGCGCCTGGTCCAGCAGGGCCATGGCGTGCCACTCGGCGCTGCGGCGCACCGGCACGGGGTAGCCAATGGCCATCGCGGGCAGCGTCCCGAATTTCTCTTCCACGTTGCCCCGCCGCTCCTCAGTCTGCTGCGGCTCGCTCGGGTCCGCGAACGGCGGCGCCGCGCCTCGGGGAATATCGCCGAAATATTTCCGCGCCAGCGTGATTCCCTCGTCCGGCTTGACGTCGCCCAGGATCAGCAGCACGGCATTGTTTGGAACGTAGTAGGTCTTGAAAAAGGTTTGCACGTCCGCGAGGCTGGCGGCGTCAAGGTCCGCGAAATCGCCGTAGAAATTGTGCGCGTTTGCCCAGTTTCGATACGCGACCGGCGGCATGTCCAACCATGGGAAACCGCCATAGGGCTGGTTGAGCACGTTGACGCGCACTTCCTCTTTCACCACGTCGCGCTGGTTGATCAAGTTCTCGTCATCCACCTTTAGCGCGCGCATGCGGTCGGCCTCGAGCCACAACACACGCTCGAGGGCATTCGAAGGTACCGCCTCATAATAATTCGTCACGTCGTAGTGCGTCGAACCATTCAGCACGCCCCCGCTCGAATTGATCAGTTTGATGTGCTGCATTTTCGGCGCGTTCGCCGAGCCCTGAAACATCATGTGCTCGAAGAGATGCGCGAATCCGCTCCGCCCCCGGGGTTCCAGCCGGAATCCGATTTTGTAATACACTCCCACAGTAACGACCGGCGCCGTTGTGTCCGGCGCGACCACAACATTTAGGCCGTTTGCCAGCGTCGTACTTTCGATTTGGATTCGCAACCCGTTCATCCTCTGCCCCCTGTTGCTTTCGCCTTAATTTTCTTGTTTTCTGTAATTGCACGAAGATTTTCTTGTTCTTCTAACGCATCGGGAGAGAGTACGCTCGCTGCCAAAGCGTTTAGCATTGCGTAGGCCTCAGCATACCTAGGATCGTAGCGCCGCAGTGTTCCGAGATGACCTTCGACCACCTCGAAATCGCCGCGTGACAGCGGCCCCGTCCACGCCGCCCGCGGGCCGAGGCGCTCGAAATTCTGCAACACCTGGCGTGTCAAGGGAAGCAGAGCGCGGACCGCTTCGCGGCGATTCATGCCGATGGACATCAAGAGGCGTGTCGCCGCTTCCTCCACCACCAGGACATGTGCCGCGGCCATCGTCGCTGCCGCGTGATACAACAATTTCTGGCTGCCATCGATACGCACAGGCGCCCCGCCGAGCGAGCGCGCAAGTTGTCTGGCCATCTTCACCGCCGCGGCATCTCCCTCAATCGCGAAAACTTTTCCCTCGAGCGGCGGCACGCCGACTCCGCTGAACGATTGCAGCGGGTGCATGGAACCCGTCGCCGCGCCAAATGCCCGAACGTCATCCAGGACGCTCGAGTCCAGCGCCCCGCTGGTGTGCAGGACGATTTTCCCGCGCAGTTCCTCGGCTCCGATTCGCGCTAAGTCTTTCGCGACTTCACCAACCGCAGCGTCGGGGGTCGTGATTAAAATCACACTGCACCGCAAAACCTGCCGCGCGAGCGAGCCGTGCGCCTCTCCGCCGCCGATAAACCGCACCGCTTTCCGGGCGCTGGCTTCGCTCCGCGTGACCACCGCGCCGATTTTCCATCCCAGCTCGCGAAGCCTCCGCCCCAGCGCGCGTCCGACGCGACCCGCTCCGACTATCGTCAGGCTTCCCCCCATCTCATGCTAGGATAACCCGAGGTCAGCAGCCGACACCAATCTCCATGCACCTCTTCGGGCTCGTTCTTTTCGGATTGATCGCTTTCTTCTGGATCTTTCACGGCTTGCGCGTCGCCTATGGCGCGTGGCGACTCCCCTGGATCAAAGATTTTGCGCCTGCCGCCGACGCCGACTGTCCGCGCGTCTCGATTTTGTTTGCCGCGCGCGACGAAGAGGAGAAATTGCCTGCAGCGCTCGAGACGCTCTCGGCGCTCGATTATCCGCATCTTGAAATCATCGCCGTGGATGACCGCTCGCAAGACTCGACGGGCCGCATCCTCGATGATTTTGCCCGCACGCACAATCCCCTCCGCGTTGTGCATGTGACTCAGCTTCCACCTGGGTGGCTCGGCAAACCTCACGGTCTCCAGAAAGCTTACGAAGCGTCCACGGGGGAGTGGCTGCTCTTCACGGACGCCGATGTGCGCTTCACGCCCGACGTTTTGCGCAGGGCCATCGCGATGGCGAAGCAGCGCAACCTGGATCACCTCACGCTGTTTTGCGACGTAGAAATGGTCGGCTTCTGGGAGACTGTTTTGCTGACGTTTTTCGGCCTCGCATTCCACCTCGCCAACGACCCTCACCGAGTCAGCAATCCAAATTCAAACATGTACCTGGGCGTGGGCGCGTTTCAGCTCCTCAAGCGGTCCGCTTACGAGGCCAGCGGGACGCATCGCCGGCTCGCTTTCGAGGTTGTCGACGACATGAAGCTCGGAAAAATCGTCAAGCAATCGGGATTTCGTTCAGGAGTGGGAGTTTCGCAGGACGCCGTTGTCGTGCGCTGGCATGCCGGATTGGGGAATCTCATCCAGGGCGTAACGAAAAATTTCTTTGCTGCGGTCGGATATAATCTCGCATTTGTGGCGGTGTCCATTACCGCCATGCTCTTGACAAACGTCCTGCCCTTCGCAGGGCTTATCTTCGGCCACGGCTGGATTCGCGTTTTCTCGGCCATCGCGATTCTTATCCCTCTTGGTTTTCACGCGGGCATCGACGTTTTCACGCGCGTCTCGCCGCTGTATGCGCTCACGTATCCGGTCGGCGCCGTTTTATTTGGCTACATGCTCCTGCGCTCGACGGTGATCACCTTGAAACAAGGTGGCATTTTCTGGCGTGACACCTTTTATCCCCTCGACGAACTTAGGCGCGGCGTGGTGTAAGGAAATTCTCTTCAGACTGTTGCCGACGGGGGCGCCGGCTCGATCGAGAACAATCCTGCAACATCCCTTTGCTTCAAGGAGCGGATGCGGTCCCGCAACTGCGCGGCTTTCTCAAATTCAAATTTTTTTGCTGCTTCGCGCATCTGCAATTCCAATTGCTGAAGCACTTCCGCAAGCTGCTCTTCACTCTTGATGTTCGACGTGGCGGCATCCAGCTCCGCTTCATCGATGGGAATGCTGACGTAATCCGCCTCGACGATCTTTGCAAGCTCCATGTCCACGGACTTGATGATGGACATTGCCGTGATGTTGTTTTCCGTGTTGTAAGCCAATTGCTTGTCGCGGCGGCGATTCGTTTCGCTGATCGCTTCGTTCATCGAGTGCGTCCGCCGGTCGGCGTAGAGAATTGCCCGGCCCTCGATGTGCCGCGCGCACCGCCCCATCGTCTGAATCAACGCAGTGGCGCTGCGCAGATAGCCTTCTTTGTCGGCATCGAGAATCGCGACAAGCGAAACTTCCGGCAGATCCAGTCCTTCGCGCAGCAGGTTAATCCCGATCAAAACGTCGAACTCGCCTCGCCGCAGGTCTCGCAGAATCTTGATGCGGTCGAGCGTCTCGACTTCGGAATGCAGGTAACGGCAGCGCACGCCGATCTCCGTGAAATATTCGGATAAATCTTCCGCCATGCGTTTCGTCAGCGTCGTCACTAGCACTCGTTCGTTGCGCTCCGCGCGTACCCGAATTTCCTCCAGCAGATCATCCACCTGCCCTTTTACAGGGCGAATCTCCACTTGCGGATCGACCAACCCGGTTGGACGAATTACTTGCTCCACGAACGCCCCACCCGACCGGGTCAATTCATAAGGGCCCGGCGTCGCCGAGACGTACAGTACTTGATTCATGCGGTGCTCGAACTCTTCGAACGTGAGCGGCCGGTTGTCCAGCGCCGATGGCATGCGAAATCCGTAATCGACCAGCGTCTGCTTGCGCGAGCGGTCTCCGTGAAACATCCCGCGAACCTGAGGCACGGTCTGGTGCGATTCATCGATAAACAGCAGGAAATCCTGTGGCACGTAGTCGAGCAGCGTAGGCGGCGCTTCCCCAGGCAGGCGGCCGCTCAAGTGCCGCGAATAATTTTCGATGCCGTGACAGTAACCGATCGTTCGGATCATCTCGATGTCAAACATGGTGCGCTGGGTTACGCGTTGCGCTTCGACAAATTTGCCCTGCTTCTCGAGTTCCTTCTTCCACCACTCGAGCTCGGCATAAATTCCCTGAATGGCCCGTTCTTTCTGGTTCTGCGGCATAACATAATGCGTTTTCGGATAAATGGGCACGCGCGAAAGGTCTTCCTGTCCCGCCCGCACTTCGCCGGTGAGCGGATCGATCTGCCGCAGCGTATCGATCTGATCTCCCCACATCTCGATGCGGTAGGCCTGATCTTCATACGTGGGATAAATTTCGATCATATCCCCGCGCACGCGGAAGGTTCCCCGCTGCAGACCCTCGGAGCGTTCGTATTGGATGTCCACGAAACGTCGCAACAACGCCTCGCGCGACGTTTGCTGGCCTTTCTCGAGCATGATCAGCATGCCGTAGTACGCTTCGGGCGAGCCGAGGCCATAGATGCACGAAACCGACGCCACGATCACCACGTCGCGCCGCTCAAAGAGCGACCGCGTCGCGCTCATGCGCAGCTTGTCCAGCTCATCGTTGATGGTCGCTTCCTTGTCAATATAGAGATCGGCGGAGGGGACGTACGCTTCCGGTTGGTAGAAATCGTAGTAGCTGACAAAATATTCGACCGCGTTTTCCGGGAAAAATCCCTTGAACTCGTGATAGAGCTGCGCGGCCAGCGTCTTGTTGTGCGCGAGGACCAGCGTGGGCCGATTGGCCTGCTCGATCAGCTTGGCCATGGTGAAGGTTTTGCCGGAGCCGGTCACGCCCAGGAGCACTTGGTGCTTCTCGCCGTTCTTCAGGCCGGAAAAAAGCTGCTCGATGGCCGTGGGCTGGTCGCCTCGCGGCTGATAGCTGCTGCGCAGCTTGAAATTCATGGACTGGATCTCCTGTAGCTTCGCCGGCGTCTGCCGAAACCTCCATTATACTCCTGGGCACAAACGGCCCGACTGCTACCAGGTGTCTCCGCCGCCGTGAGGCGGCCAGGCGCCAAACATTCGCCGCAACATCGCGATCTGTCCGATGTGATAGCTGTTGTGCACGAGCGTCTGCCAGAGTACGTCGCGCCGGGTCGATGCGTGTTTCGCGTGGTCGGGATGCGTGGGAGCAACCTCGAGCGCTAATTTCTCCGGGGACGCCTCCGCAAGACTTTTCAATTTGCCGATCATCTCCTTGAATCTGGTCACCGCATTCTTCCACTCCTGCTCATTGCTCGGAGCCGCCTCCGTCTGCCAACTCTCCGCCGCGTGGTCGGGATATTTCGGTCCTTCTCCGGCAATTCTCCGCACCTCGTAATCCATCCAATAATTCATGTGGGCGACTAATTGCCAGATGGAGTGGGGAAACCCCTCTACTCGGCGCCCTGCAAGTTCCAGCGGCAAATCGTCAACGCACGCCAAAGGATTGGCATGCGCCCCCTTTCCGTACAGCAATTCTGCCAATGCGCGTTCCGTCATGATTCAGCCCTCGCAGGTGTGCCCGAATTTGTTTAGTGACCGATAAGGGGCGCATCCGCAACGAGCAGCACTTCTGCGTTGCTCTTCGCATCCATCTTGTAGTGCACGCGGTTCGATCCATCCGCCTTCTCCAGCATCACATCCATCGACTGGCTCGCTTCCTCGGTCGCACGCACGACAAGTCCTGTCTTCAGAGAAATGTAAGCGATCACTTGATTCGTTCCGCGCGCAGTTCCCACCGTACGAAGTTGGTGCAGCTTGAAATCCTCCGGGGTCGCATCTTTTTTGGAAGACTTCTGCCGCAACGCCGCGGTGGTCACAATCACCGCGCATGTCTCCGGCGCCTGTCCTGCCATGGAAGCTTGCTCACCGCTCTCGAGATGCTGGCGTTCGCATGCCTCGTCTTGCACATAGGTCGATCGCCGCAGCCACGTCAGGCCGGCGATTGGCGCAGCGGCTTTCTCCGTCTCTTGCGACTCCCATTTTTCGCCCCGCTTTATGCCCTTTTCCGGAAACACGGCTGCCATCGCGAAAAGAGAAACCCACTCCGCCCAGGCCTGGTGTTCTTCCGGAGAGAGCGCGCCGTCGCCCTTCACGTCCGTCAATTGGCCATCGGAATGAATCGTGAATTCGACCATTTTCTTCGGCGTCACATCCGGGGAAGCGTTCTCTTGCGAGGATTGTTTGCCCGAGTCTCCGCCTTCTGCTTCCGGATGCAACACCTCGAACTGCATACGCGCATGAATCAGCGCCTTGCTCCCCGCGCTTTGCACTTCCATGAATTCCACCCGCACGTTGGCGAGCACGTCGACTTGCAGCGGGCTAGGGACCAACGGCATAACAACACTGCTTTGGGATGCTAAGGCTGTGTCTACTCGAAACCGAATGCGGTAAGTGATCACCTGTCCCGCACGCAATTTCGGAAACAAGTTAACGCGTTCCGCGCTGCTGCCCGCGGGCTGGAAAGTTGCCGCCAAAAGGAAAGCGCAAACAAATGTGCGGGCGAAGACCCTCATGGCCTGCATTGCAAAATCGCCCAGGCTTTCAATGTTGTGCAAATTTGAGGCGATCCCGCAAATCCCAGCCTTGCAATCATCCGTCAGTCCGCCGGCTGCCGAACCGCTGGTTTCTCGACGGACACTTTCAGCCCATCCAGAGGTCCGGAAATTGTCAGCACGTGCGGCACGCCGGAAACAGCCGCCGCGCGCTTCTCGCCTCTTCCCGAGTTTGCCGATTCAACGGTCAGATGCGCCTCCCGCGCAAAGCTGACCGTGCCGTTCACGATAGCTTCTTCCCTGCCGGAATCGAGCTTTAAGCTATCGACGATGATGCTCCGCTCGCGCAGCGCGAATGCGCCTTCTCCCGCTGTCCAGCGCGATGTTCCGGCTCGCGGCGCGCCTTCCGCAACGCTCGCATTCAAATCCCAGCCGCGAAATTCCATGTCTTTCAGGCGCACTTCGCCTTTTCCTGCCAACATTTGCAGCAACTCCTCGCGGCCTACGCCTGCCGTCGTGAGATGCACGGTTCCCGAGGCCACGCCGCTGAAGCGCTCCGCACCCGCCGCCGTTGGAGGAAGTTCAGCTAGATTGATGGCGTCCAGCTCCGTGGTTATGTCGTATTTCGGCCGGGGAGAAAATGCCGCACGAATTTTTGCTCGCACTTTTCCGCCAGCCCACTGCGCCTCGGAGCGGCTCACATCCACTTTCAGTTCGCGCACCACTCCCTCGGCCTGCACGTTCTTCAGTTTCAGTTTCTCCACCGTCAACTCATCCACATTCAGCGTGCCTTCCGCGCTCACGCGCCGCAGTAACTCGCTCGCCGCGGAATTCTGCGGCGATCCGCCCAGCAGAGAGGCCAACAGCCGCTGCAGCCAGTTTGGCCGCGCACGCGGCCCGAACCAACGATCCAGATCCGCGGCGTTCAGGTGATCAGCATGCAATTGAAATTTCCAGTTCGGCGGGTCATCTCCAGTTGCAATGCCCGCTTCGGAGATTTCCCCCGACCAGTTAGCGCCAAATCCTGCCCCGGCACCAATCTGCACGGTCCGTTTTCCCGCCTTCCACTCGATTCCCGCGTCCTCAAACCTCAGTGGCTGGTTCAGCCCCGCCGCTTGCAGCGACGCTCCCGTGAAATCGATTCGTCCGCTCCAGAATCCATGTGGCGGCGAAGCGTTCCGTTCCCATCGGAGCGACGCGTTCGACGCCCCCGTCAATTCCCAGCCGTGATTCAATTGTCGCCCGAATGCCGTAGCTATTTTCAGCAGCTCCTCGATCTTCTCCACGCGCCAGTCAACGCTCAGTGCGCCTGCGCGAGTTTCAAAATTGTGCGCAAACCCGATATCGGCGGCGTTCCGCAGATCGGTCGCGCCGCGTTTCTTCGATGAGGCGGGCGTCACTCCTCTGCTTTTTCCATGCAGGGAAACTCGCACTGGGTCCATCACAAATTTCTGCGTATCTCCTCCTCCTTGCACGACGCCAATTCGAATCGGCGCAGGGAATCCGGGGACAATGACGGTTCCCTCGGGGCTCGAAAACGCAGCCTCTTCCAATTGCAGCGGCCAGCCGCGTAGCCGCAACGCCCCGGTAAAATACTGTTCCGCCGTCACTCCCTCCGCTACATCCGGATGAAACGCCCGATACCACGCCAACAAATCTGTTGCTTGAATTCCCGCCGATTCGATGCTCAATTCCATCTCCGGTGAAGAGCCACTCAGAAAGGAGGCCGTCCCCCGAAAGTTCGACCGCGGCGTTTCAACTTTCAACTCATCCGCGATCACGGTTCCGGCTGACGGATTCCAGGTTCCTTTGAGTCGGGCGCTCGCTCGCGGATTGTCCGTTCTCTCCGCCAAATCCCACCGGTGAATCTTCGACCCACTCGCCTGCACCGCGAACGTCCATAGTCCTGCTGGCGGCTCCGGAGTAGAAGTTCTGCCAGTACGGCCCGGCAGCGGCCCACTTTTCGCCGTGGCATCGAGCGCGAACAGTCCGCGCACTCCATAGTCGTCTCCGCGCAAGAGCCGGAAGAGATCCGCGAGCGACACGCGCTCCCAGTGCACGCTGATTTCCGCCGGCTGCAACCGCGTGGACGTACCCGCGAGATCTCCGCGGACCTGGATCGTTCCGGTTGATTGCAGTGCAACTCCGCTGCGCCAGGGTTGCGCCTCTAACTGCAATTCCCAGCGGCCGGGAGAAACCTGCTCCACGCTCCCCGAAACTCCGGTGAAGGCAAATGGCGCTTTATCCGTGCCGTTTTTGAAGTTAACGCGGCCTTCGTCAATCTCGATTTTCTGCAGCCGGTTCACTGGCGCGATGGGGGAAGGCGGCCCGTAGATGCGCGCCGTCGCCGACGCATTTCCTGGCGCGGGTGGCAGCCACTGCTCGAGATTCCATCGGCCCTGCCCGTTGCGAACCAAAACTAGGCTGGGCCGGCTCAGCGACAAGGTGCCGAATTCGAAGTGACCTCGCAACAATCCCGTCCAGCGCAAACTTGCACTCAGATGTTCCGCGCGCAGGAAGTATTCGAAACCGAACGCCGGATCTTCGCCTACCGAAACTCCCGCAGCATCGAGATGCAGCCGCGGCAATAATCCCACGTCCAACCGTGCCACTTCCACAGGCCGCCCAAAGGCCCTTTCCAGATGCGCGACCAAATATCCGCGCACGCGCTGCGTGTGCACCAGTGCCGACACGCCGGCCTGACTGGCGATAAACACTCCGACAACAGCCAGGACTAGGTTTCTCCACTTACGGAATTTCATCACGCTGAGGGAAAGTTTGGCAGAGTGATCAGGAAATGGGAAGTGGAGTAGCGCGTACGCACCGTGTGTGACCTGCTCGAATTTCGGTCTGGCTCTAAAACGAGAATTTCCTGCCGAAGTGGCCGAATCCCTTTCTCAATGCACTGTATGCAACATCCGACTCCAGCGCGTCCGGGAAGAGAGGTGCATCAGGGTATCAAAGATTCCTCTGAGCCGCGTCCAAAATGTTGTTTCTGCGCTGTAGTCCCGGCTGGTCGCATCCACCGACCAGTAAATCAGAAACGGGCGCCCCATGATGGCGTCGCGGTCCACAAAACCCCAGTAGCGGCTATCCGAGCTATGGTCGCGATTGTCGCCCATGGCGAAGTATTTCCCCGCAGGCACGACGATTTCATTGCCCACCACATATTTCTTGATCTCGTGCGCCCATTCCGTCTGCATTTGTGAAGCAAACATCTGTATTCCTGTCGGGGGAAAGTCGTAATTCAGCGGGTCGGGAGAGGCGGATGGGTCGTGCACCACATACGGCTCATTCAGCGGCTTTCCGTTGATGTACACCTGTTGGTCGACCAGCTTCAGGCGGTCGCCGGGCAAGCCGATGACGCGTTTCACAAAATGCTGGTGGTCTTGATACGGAAACTTGAAAACGATGATGTCGCCGCGCTCGAGCTGACGGTAGGGCAGGAATTTTTCATACCACGCGCCATCCCCGCCTACGATAAATTTATTAACCAGCAAGTGGTCGCCGATCAACAGAGTGCTTTCCATCGATGCCGAAGGAATCTTGAACGCCTGAACCACGAAGCTTGTTCCAAACAGCGCCAGCAGCACGGTAACCAGCAGAGACTCCAGATACTCCGCGACCGTGGTGTGATCTTCCCGGTGGGCGTGCTCTTCTTTCCGCTCCTTCGGTGCCGTAAGTTCGGTCATCGTCCTTTAGCCCTTTGCCGCCGCCTGCCCCAAGCGCTCCAACGCCCTTCTCGCCGCTCGTTGCTCCGCTTCTTTTTTCGTGCCGCCCTCGCCGCTTGCCAGCAACTCGCCGCTCGACCAAACTTCAATCCGAAACTTTTTCTGATGGTCGGGCCCGGTTTCTCCCGCCAGGCGGTAAACTGCCGGGGGCAGCCCTTGTCCTTGCAATAATTCCTGCAAAGCGGATTTGCGATCCGATTCCGCCATGCGTTCCCCGCGCTCTTCCAACGCCTCTTCGAACAACACCCTTCGCAGCACCCCTCGCGCGGCTTCTAAACCTCCGTCCAGGTAAATCGCCGCTACCAAAGCTTCGAACGCGTCCGCAAGCAATGTCTGCTTTTCCCTGCCGCCGGTTTTTTCCTCTCCGCGCCCCACGCGAAGATGTTCCCCGATCGCCATGCGACGCGCGGCCGCCCACAACGATTTCGCGTTCACCAGCCGCGTGCGGCTCTTTGAGAGTCGGCCCTCGTCCCAGTCCGGAAATTTGGAAACCAGATATTCCCTGGTCAGAAGTTCCAGCACCGCGTCTCCCAGGAACTCGAGCCTTTCGTTGTCTTCCGACGGCGCCTCTCCTGCGTTTTCCCCCGCGCGGCCCGCGCGTGCTTCCGAGACGGCCGAGCTGTGCGTCAACGCTTTTTCGAGCAGTCCCCTGCTTCGAAAACGGTACCCCAGCCGCTCTTCGAGCTGCTCGTCGGGATGGCCAGTCATGGTCTCGGCGGTTCCCGCCCGGGAAAGACGCTTACTTCGGTGCGCTCAATTCCGTCGAGGCAAGCTTTTTTGCCTCTTCGGCGCCTTTCTGGCACGTCGCCTGCATTTGGCCGGGAATGGAGGCGCATTTGGTGTAGGCGGTGGCGGCGTCCTCGAAGTGCGACGCCTTTGTGTTTGCCAATCCCAACAAATAATAGTTCACGGGGTCCGGAGTTGGGTCGACTTTTACGGAAGCTTCGAGCTCCGTAATGGCCTCAGGGTACTTTGCATGCCGCACGTAAATTAACCCCAGACCGCTGTGCGCCATTGCCAGCGTGATGTTCTTCGCGTTCGCAAAGCTTTCCTCAGTGAGGGTGTCCGGCTTCGGCACCGTAGGAGTTATTTCAATGGCGCGCTTGGCGTAGCGTTCCGCCTTATCCAGCTCCTTGGCCGGATCGGCCGTTTTTGCATTTATCACCCGCGGAATGGTCTGCCCCAGAACGGCCAGCACTTGCACGTCATTGGGATTCAGCGCCACCTCTTTGTCGCCCACTTCCTCCATCTTCTCGATCTGTCCGGTGTTTAGATAGGCTGACGTAAGCACGGAATAAATGACCGTCAGGTAGCGGCTCTGCGGGTATTTCTGTGCAAACGCCTCCCCCAGCTCGATCTTCTTTTTCAAATCCGTCATCGGTGAGTCCTGGAACGCCTTAAACGCCGCGTCTTCTTCTGCGTTCACCGGTGCGGGCGCGGGAGCATTATCCAGCGACAACGGTTTCGGCGCCGGTGGCTGGGCCGGGGGCTGGCTCTGCGACTGACCGCTGGACCCATACTGTGCCATCGCGATTCCGTTTCCCGTGAGCAGCATCGCCCCGAGCGCCGCCGCTGTCATCCACATCATCCGTTTCCTGATCATCTTTCTTCTCCTCTTGAATTCCCCGCTGGAGTCCGAGGTTTGCAGCCGACCGTTCGGGCGGTCAACTCTTTACCATCCGTGGCTCCCTCGCAGAATGATTCAATTCCCTTTTCGCTCTTTTGTCTCAGCTAACCCCTATGGCCGCTCCGCCGGCTTTTGTCCGGCCGATGCCGCCAAACCTTTTTGCGCCGCCTGTTTCGCCTGTTCCGGTCCGCCTTCGACCCCCAGCGCCGCTTCATACTCCGTCTTCGCCAAATTTCCCTGGCCTTCGTTGCCGTAAATACGGGCCAGGTAAATATGCGACCACGCCATGACCATCGGATCGCTCGTCGCCGCGTGCTCACCCGCGGTCAATCGTGCAAATATCTGCTTCGCTCTCGTTCCGTCCTGCTCCAGCATGGCCACCAGTCCCAAACCGTACCACGCCCGGGGCTGATCCGGATACTTCGCCAGCACTTTCTGAAACGAGGTCTCCGCCGCTCGCGGATTTTTCTCCGCAATCCGCCGCTCGCCTTCCGTCAGCGCAACGATCGCTTCCTGATCGTTCGGCACCGTCGTCGGCACCGCGGGCTTCAGTCTCACCACTTCCTGGCTCGCCGGATCGTCCGCCTTCGCCGCACTCTCTCCCGGCGCAAAGTTCACGCTTGCGATCCGCTTGGTCTCCGCGGCATTGTCGATCGCTCGCAACATTTCCGGGAAATAAATCTTTATGGACGGTTCAGACTTCTCGAAGTTCGCGAGCTGCTGGAATAGCGGCCGCACTAGCACGTAACCGTCGGCGTCATCGCGATCCAACGCCACTTCCCTCTCTCCCGGCGAGCCCCGCTTGAGCCTCAGCTCCACCGCTCGCACCATGCACTCCGCCATGTACGACGAAAAATCATCCTTCAAATCTGCCGCCAGCCGCGGCGCCTTGGCCGCCAGTTCGTAAAGCGGCTTCTTCACTGCTACGACGTGCGGATACTGTAGCGGCAAGGGGTCCAGCAAAAAATGCAAATAGGCGTGGCGGATCACATCGGAAGGAACATCGTTGCTCCCGCTCAACACGATCGTGTAGTGATCGCCGAAGTTCCGCACGTTCGTGATTCGTCCCACCAGCGGTTCGACCACCATCGTGAACGTGCGCGGATTGCCCGGGTCCGTGATCTGCCGCAGATAGCCGTCCGCCAAAAATACGATCTGCGAAACCGCGTCGTGCAGCCGTTCGATCTCGCCGTTGTAGATGGGCCTGACCTGGAGCCAGAGCTGTCCAATCTTTTGTTCCGTATAATAAGCGGAGAGGATTTCGCTGAAGCCCTCGAGCGCCAGCACCTCGGGAGGCAGTTCGTCGCGCCGCAGAATGGGCACAAACTTCGGCGCCGGCCCGGAAACCAATCCAAACCAGATATAACGCGAGAGCATTTCGCCGGGGTCGGCAATTTCGTGTTTCTGGTAGAACTCCCGCAGCGTGTCGACGGCAGGCCCTTCCTGGTGCTGCATCCTGTCGCGCATCTGCGCCCGGAACGGTTGCCAGTTGTCCGCTCGCACGTCCGCTTCAAATCCCGCTGCCAGCAGCGCGCACATGGTAGTGAACATCGCTTCGCTGCCGTCCGCCGTGACATTGGTCACCGGTGCGGTCTTCGACCGCGCCTGCGGCAGCGGCACCTGCGCGTTCGCGGCTATGGGCAATAGCGCCACGGCGCAAATTAGCCCGCACATTTTGTTTCGAAAAAATTTAGCCATGGATCCTGTAGCAGTTCTCATTGATCCCGCGAGCCTTTTACCCGGCTCATTAGAAGTGGAGTAGGCACCCTGCATGCCCTGCGCATAACGGAAAATCACTTGCTTCCCCGCATCTCTCTTCACATGAAGGGGCAAAGCAACAGCGCGCTCGCGCGACCCCGCGCCATCTTGCCAATTTACCGTCGCCCCTCCTACTGAGTCAAGGAAACACGGCGCCCTGCGCGCTCGGCCCAGCCAACGTTTGCACATTCCCCACGCATCTCCTTACTATGAAGATGCGTATAATCGCTTGCTGGGATGGCTCGCCCTCATGAACGTCCGTAAGCCAACAAGAATTATTTTCTTCCTAATTTTTCTCCTTGCCGTCGCGCTGCATCCCTTGCAGCTCGCCGCTCAGCTCGTACGCGATTCCACTGCCCCTTCGCCTTCTGCGGCCGTGACCAAGCAGGACGCCTCCAGCAACCAAACTCCATCCGGCAAGCTTCGTATCTCTCAAGAACTTCAGCTCACCGGCGATCAGCTTTGGTCAGACACCGGCATCGACATGCAAGCCGGCGAACGCGTCCTCGTCACCGCCACGGGAACCCTCCGCTACGCCGACGCGCAGGATGACAACGGTCCCGAGGGCAATCCCCGAGGCTTCAAGGACCTTCTTCGCATCCTGCCCTTCAACGACGCCGGGCGCGGCGCGCTTATCGGCCGCGTCGGCGACGCCGCTACCTCCGAGCCATTCCTCATTGGCGCGCGTCGCGACGTGGTCTCACCCATTTCCGGGCGCCTCTCCGTCGGCATCAATCAGACGAAAGACGACCTTGCTGACGGAACCTTCACCCTGCGCATTGAGGTCTACGCTCCTGCGAAGGGCGCCGCTCGCGTCGTCGCGCACCAAGTCGCTTCCCTGCCTGGCATCGACAATTCCCTGTTCAAAAAAATCCCGCGCCGCATTTCTGACAAGGCTGGCGACCCCGGCGACATGGTCAATTTTCTGTTGCTCGGTTCGGAAGCCACCATGCAGAGCAGCTTCACGACCGCCGGTTGGGTCAAAGTCGACCCCGACGTCAAAGAGGCTGTCCTCCACGGCCTCCTCGAAAGCCTTTCCAAGGAATCCTATCTGACCATGCCCATGAGCCAGCTCTACCTCTTCGGCCGCCCGCAAGATTACGGCTGGGCCCACGCCGAGCCCATTGCCGTGGTCGCCTCCCGCAATCACCTGCGCATCTGGAAAGCGCCGTTTGACGTCAACGGCCAAACTCTCTGGGTCGGCGCGGCTACCCACGACATCGGGTTCGAGCGAGATCAACGCAACAACGGTGTCACCCACAAGATCGATCCGGACATCGACCTCGAGCGTGACTATGTCGAGAAAACTCTCTCCTCCACCGGCATCGTCCTCGAAGTCACGCATTTCCTCCCCGACAGCCCCATGAAAGGAGCCAAGACCGCCACCGGAGGTTCCTTCCACTCCAACGGCCAAGTCCTCATCCTCCGCCTCGACGACTCCTTCAAACCCGCCCCCGCCGCCACGAACTCAAATTAGATTCTCGTGCAAATACCGGGCGGATTGCTCAGACGTTGGCCGTTGAGGCGACGCGGGGTGCCGCACCCTTCGGTTTTAAGGGTGCGGACTTTGACTTTTCCTTTTTTGGGCGCACCGCCTCATCCCCCGTTCGTTCTCTCCTCAACCCCGTCAATCCGTATCAGTCCTTTCTCTCCCTTCGCGTAATGCGACCAACTGCTCCACGGCCACTCCTTCGGATGATCCACCAGTTTTCGTACCACGGGGATTCGCATGCATGTACTCCAGTTTCTCCCGGAGCTTCTTCCGCGAGTAAACGTTGAAATCGTAGAACCGTCTCTGCCAAAACGCCCCTGCCTCCATCGCCCTCCCCGGAAATGCCAGTGACAACTGCCCGGGCACACTCTTCTTCCCGCGAAGCGCGCGGGAAACTTTCTGCTTCAGCACTTGCAGCACTTTCGATGGCGTGATTTTCTTCGGCTCGCTGATCAGCAGATGCACGTGTTCCGGCATCACCACATAACCAAGCAACTGGAAGGCGTGTCGCGTACGCACCTCGTCCAGTATCCGCACAAAGCGGTCCCGCGAGCGCCGCGTCCCCAAAAGCGGCTGTCGCCGGTAGCAACTAAACGTGACGAAATGAAGATCCCCGCGTCCGTAATAGCGTCGCAAAGGGTTGCGCATCGAACTACAACCCGCACCCTTGAAATCGAAGGGTGCGGCACCCACGCCTCCTACCTACAATGGATAGTGCCCGGATGATATACTCCGTTGGTGCCACATGACCAAACAAATTCTTCCCGCGCATTCTCTGCCTCACCCGCCGGAGGGATTAATTACAGCGGGGGAAGCCCTAACAACCGCGTACGATCTTCAGAAGGAGGCGCACAATCCATGAAAACACAGCGGACGTGGGAAAGGATACTTCTTCCGAGATTGGAGAAAACGCAGTGGACATGGAATAGGATATTTCTCCTTTGTGTTGCGGTGTTCTTGTTCGTTGATCAATTATTCATCCCCGCGTCACGAAACGTGGACCCCGGTAGATCCGGCGAAGGTATCTTATTTCTTATAGTTGGTTTCAGGGCGGTATCCGGAAGAAAGCTCCCAATCTCGGTAGTGATAGCAGGTACCTGCCTGGCGGCCTTGACCAGCAGCGCGAATCACGGGCTATTAAAATCGCCAAGTTTGGCCTGGACGTCTCTCGGTGTACTGCTCATGGTATTTGTGATGTTCTGGAATCGCGGTGAGCGGCTCACTAGCGGTCGCACTTCAAGAGATGATTCTTTGATCCCGCCAAACCCAGACTCAAAATCAGCCCTAAAACTATGAACGGGCGGGTGGCGCGGACGTAAAGTTTTGAGAGGAACTGGGTGCCCCAACACGTCGGGTTTACGTGTGGGGCTTTTGACTTCTCGATTCACCAACCACCACTCACTATTCACTCTCCCTCCGCTACTTCCCGCACCGCATCGCCGCAAAACCTTCCCCCTCCATCGCTTACGGCGTCTCATCTCATTCGAACGGTACTCATGCGATAATTCACCTTGACATTAACAGAAATCCGTACTACCTTTTTTTATGATTCTCGCGCAAAACCTCGAAGCACCTTGCTGCTCTTGGCCTTTCTTTAGCCCGCTGCCCGCCGTCTGTCCCGATCCAACCGCGGTGTTCTTCCCGCAACACTTACCCCGATTCGTTCGGGTGCTGCTTTCTTTCTCGCCACTCGTCATTCGCCACCCATTTATCCCGAGCGCAGTCGAGGGGCCACTAAGTTCCCGCGGAATTATGTTTCCCTATAAGTCTTTTAGAAGCAACACTTACAGACCCCTCTGCAAGTGTTCATTCCAAAAGACTTACTGCAAGGCTAAGTCCTTTAGCAGCAACACTTACAAAAAACCGGGGGTGGGGGGAGATCCGCTGGTCCATTACACCATTGCTTCGTCTGGGGCTCCCGTGACTCTCCCGCGTACTTCCCCTCACCGCTTTCTTGACTTTCGCTCCGCGCGGGTGTCTTTTGGAGAAAACGCGGTTTCCCCTCTATCCCGGGCGAACCGCAAATGCTTCTCAGCCCGAGTTACCAGGAGCCTTTTATGAAGCGCATCATCGCGGTGCTTTCAATCTTTCTTTTCGCAGCCGTCTCTTCCTTCGCGCAATCCGGACGTGTCGAACTCCTCCGTGCCGAATATGGTTCGGGAAATAATTTTGTGGACGTGACGCAGCGCGTCCGCTCTCTCGTCCAGGGAGATACGCTCAGCATGCGCGTGGACAACGATACTCTCGGTATCGATCCCACGCCCGGTGTGAGAAAGTCGCTCCGATTGCTCGTCCGCGATCGCGAGGGCCGCGAGCAAGTTCTCGCTTACGGCGAGAAAGAATCCTTCAGCCTGAACCTCCGCCCACATGATCGAGATCGCGGTCCCGACGACCGCCGCGTTCCCGGCGAATTCCATGGCGACCGCGACCATCCCCCCCAGCCCCCTTACTCGGGCGGTGCCGGGAACTATGGCGGTCCTCCGCAACCCGCTTACGGAGGCGGCCTGCAAATCCTGCGTGCGGATTACGGCACCGACAATCGTTTCGTCAACGTCACCTCGCGTTTGGCCGCTAATGTTCAGGGCAATGCGCTCACTCTGCGCATTACGAATGACTCCATGGGCGGCGATCCTGCCGAAGACCATCCCAAAGTTCTCAACGTCTGGTATTCCTTCAACGGCAGGGTTGGCAATGTCCTGGTCAACGAAAAGGACACGCTAAATCTTCCTTCCGAGAGGGACTTTTTCGCCGGAAATCTCCGCATCATGCGCGCCCAATATGGCGTCGGCAGCCGCTACGCCGACGTCACCGATCTGCTCAACTCCCAGATTCAAGGCGACCAGCTCAACTTGCGCATCACGAATGACACCATGGGCGGCGATCCCGACCCCGAGCGGCGGAAACAATTGATTGTCTTCTACGTTTTCAACGGCCACCCCTCGCGCGTCATGGTCAATGAAAAGAGCGCTCTTACTCTTCCTGGTGCCGAGGCTTACAATCCGCCAAACACGGTCTATAGCGGTGGTGGTTATGGCGACGAACGCCTCCAAATTCTCCGTGCCAGCTACGGCGCAGGCGAACGCCGCATGGACGTCACTGACCTCTTGAATTCCCAGGTGCGCGGAAATTCCCTGCAGTTGGTTGTCTCCAATGCTTCCATGGGCGGCGATCCTGCGGAGGGCATGGAGAAGCGCCTCCGGGTCACCTATCTTTGGCAGGGCATGCGCAATCAAACGACGGTCGGCGAAGGCCAAACTCTCGTCATCCCGTGATCGTCGCGGCAGGTTCGCGGACTCTCAATCGTGCGGCCATACGGTGAAGTCGCCCATCGCCATCTTCACGATTTTGTCCTTCATTTTGGCAAGCGCATCATCCAGCTCCAGCAGTTGCCCGCGGCCCAGCGCCAGCTCGTGCTCTTCCGGCTGATAAACCGTTCCAACCGGATAATCCTGGTACGGCGTCCGCGTCTGCTCGATGTGATTCCCCAGAATGTGCGCGACAATTTTTCCGTCCGTGAATTCCACTAATCGCCGCACACTGGCAACAAAAGCCGGCGCATCTCTGACATAGAGGCGGCCCGGATACAGCGTGTCCCCTGTAAAAAGAATCCCCGTCTGCCGGTCGTAAATGGCGATGGAAGATGCCTCATGCCCCGGAATCGGGATCACGTCAAGCACCCGGTTGCCGAGGTCGAAGGTCACGATTTCGTTCGGCCAATTCCGCATTCCGAAAAAAGTCTGCACTGCTCCGGGATTCGGCGCGATCACCGTCGTTTGCGGGAGCGATTTCAATTGCTCGTCTCCCGCGATGTGATCGCCATGCGCGTGCGTGTGCGCGACGATCAACGGAATGGCCTTGCGCTTGTTTCGGCGCGCCCACGAATCGATGACGCGCTTCACCACCTGCGCCACGTCCGTCTTTCCCGCTCCCGTGTCCAGCAGCAGCACTTTGTCATTGCCGAAAAGCAAATAAAGGAATGGCTTCTCATAATTCGAACAACCTGATTCCCGGAGAATGTATAAATCCTCGTTATATTCGTGCACCTGAAATTCTGGATTCGCGGGGCACTCTGGCCCGCTCACCTTCCAGCGATCCGGTAACACCCCGCGGCGTACTCCCCCGCCATCGGGCTGCGGCGCCTGCGCCCCAACCAATGCGGACAGCGCAAGCAGCGCCGCCAAAACAAAAATCAATCTTGAGAGCGTGTGCACAATCCTGATCCGTTTTTGCCGTTGCATGTCCGAAAATCTCTCCATTTTCTCCAACCCCAGAATCGCCTGCGACGCAGAGTATAGTTTGCGATTCCCCTTCACGCCACCCGCGCCCCACAAAGAGGAAGTCTCCCGCTGCTCTTCCTGCGTTGACTTGCTGCGTGCCGCATCCTAAGATGCGCCTACTCACGCTTTATCTGTTCTGGCGAGTTGCGGTTCCCTGCGGCGGAGGGCTTTGTGAGCGATTGGCGGTTTGCCCAGAAAAATGCTTCCGAGGAGCTTGCGCAGCTCCATCTCTTTTCCTACAAAAAGTGCCATCAAGACGGTGATGTCGTCTTCCAAATCACCGTTAAGGAATACGCCGCGCAGCCTCCGGGAATGTTTGCGCGCTTCTTCGCGCAAGCCGACAAGCCGGTGAACCAGAGTACGGGTCCGTTTCTTCCCACCGGCTGGGGAAATTCCATTCTCGACGCGCTTTCCGACTGCGTTCGCATGATTCGCGAATTCCCCTACGAGGGCGAAGACAAACAGGCCTCAAAGAGCGTTTCCGGTCCCTGATTCGCGCCTGGAAAATTCGCATCGAACTCGTTGAAAATCACCCTGGAGGACGGAAGGCACTGTGGAAATCATCAAGAAAGAGCTCAAACCCGGCGTCGTGGTTCTCGAACTGAGAGGCCCGCTCCAGATGGGCGTCGAATGCAAGCAGCTCGAGTTGGTGTTCGATGAACTCATCCGCGAAAATCGCACCCGCGTCGTTCTTGACTTTTCCGCGGTCAGCAAGCTCGACAGCGGAGGCCTGGGAAAAGTCGTGAACTGCCTTTCTCGCCTGAAAAAGGCCGGGGGCTCGATGCGCCTTTCCGGCGTCAAGGGAATGATCGACGGCGTCTTGAAGCTGACTCTGGTGGATCGTCTCGTGAAGATTTATCCCACTGCCCTCGAAGCCTCCGAGGATTTTTCCGACACATAGCACTTGCCCAGCATTTTGGGGCAGCCTACCAGGACGCAGTCAAAAGCATTTGTCTTTCTGTCGGCGTGTACCAGCCCGAGCCTAATTTTTCCCGCAACAGTTCGCGCAGCTTCTTCCTCGCCCGGTGGAGCTGCGCTTTGGAAGTTCCCACCGAGCAGCGCAGGGCGCACTCAGTCGGGCTTTTATTGGAAGCGGAGGAAAGCGGGAGTCATTCCCGCTTCCCTCTGTTTTAGGTATTAGTGATTGAGTTGCGGCGACGCTTTCTTCAGCGTCGCGATCAGCTCTTGCGCAGCCGAGGGCGTGGCAATCCCTTGCCCATCGATAATCTTCTCTGCGTCCGTCGATTCGCCATAGAGCTTGTGGTTCGCGTCGTTATCGGGCCTAAGCGTTGAGCCTTCCAGCGACACGCCCGCGAATACTCCTCGCGCCCGCGAGTAGCTCAGGATTTCCGCGCGCATGAACGCATCCGTGTCCGCTGCGGCGGAGCGGCCCTTGGGTCCCGCCGCGACAGAAGCGTCGGCGCCAAGCTTCACCTTGCTGTGCAGCAGGCTGTTGGCCCCGCGGTTGTTCATGATCAGAAACACAAAGTCCGTGGCCTCTCCGCCGATTTGCAAGCCGAAACTCCCGCCTTCGAGCGCATACATCGCTGGTGCTCCCCATGAGCCCGTGAACTCCTTACCCGTGCGGCACACCATCGCGCCGCGGCCGTAACTTCCTCCGACCACGAACGCGGCCTTCAGGACCGACGGCATCACTACCACACACCGGGCTTTGTCGAGCAGGTCTTGCGGAATGTTGTCAGGTACGTTGAGGATTTCCTGCATCACCTTTCCCGCATTCTGCAGACGATCCTCTTCGCTTTTCGCATCGCGGGGACTTTTCGCCCACGTGCAGGCGCCCAACAGGAGCAGGCCCGTTATCACCGCGAACACATTTTTCACGTACTTCATTCGTTGCGCCTCCTCGCGCGTTTGCATTTGTTTTTGCATTGGGTTTTCTCTGCGAGCGGGCCGGTCCTGGCAGAGTTCCTGTTACACAGATTCTAAGAGGCAACTTCCGAGCCAGACGTGAACGCAATTCGCTAAAGCGCGAGGTTTCAACTGTATAGAGGACCTAAGGGGCCCTCTCCACAATGCGCCGGGTACGAAAAAGTGTGTAGTTTTTCCCCAGTTCTAGAACTTCTTGCGAGTAATAGCCCTTAAGGTCGCGTGGTGCGCATTCTACGATTTCTAGTCGAATCCGGATCGGCGAATCGCCGCAATCGGCAAATCGCGTTGCGCAGCCCAGCGTTCCCACTCCTCGCTCTTGCGCGTTATGAAGCTCGCCGCCAGCATTTCGTGATTTGCATTCGCTACTCCCAGTTCGGTCTGCAGGTTTTTCCAGAAGTGCGGTTCCAGCGCCGCTACCGCGATCCATCCATCCGACGTGCGGTATACGTTGTAGCCCGGCGTACCTCCGCCCAAAACGCCGCTTGGCGCCGTCACCCCGTACCGCAACGGCTTGCTGAAATCCTTGGCAACCTCCGCGATGGGAACCTGCGCATAGCCTCCCCTTCCCGTGCGCCCTCGCGCCAGCAACAATGCAAGTCCCGTGCTCACCAGACGCTCGGCGCTCGCCAAATCAGCCACCAGTGTGCGTGGCATCGCGGGAGGCTCAAGCAGGCCAACTCCTGCAAGGTAGGTCAAGTCATGCCCGGGAACATGATCCCGCGGCGCCGCATGGCCGACTAGAGCAACCTGACAGAGCGAAGGAAATTTACGGTGAATTCGCTTCCACCCGAGCGAGAGCCGTTGAAGCGCCGCCGGCCTGCTCGCCGTCAGAAGCAGATCCGTTTTGCTTAACAATTTTTCAAGCCTCGCAAAATCTCTTGGCTTCTTGAGATCGAGCGAAATTATCCGCTGTCCCGAGGAAAGCGCGCGATACCACGCAGGACAAAATTTCGCCATTGCGTCGCCGCCCGGAGGCTCGACTTTGGTCACGCTTGCCCCGAACTTGCAGAGAAGTGCCGCCGCGGCCGGCCCCGGCAAATTCGTGGCCAGCGTGACCACCGCAATTCCCGCCAGTAGTTTCTGAGTTTTAAGTGCTCTTGGAGCCATTTCTTCTCTAAAATGCTAGACTGTTAATTCCCGATCGCTTTCGCCACTTCTTTGCTTCGTGTTTCCTTCCAAAGTTGAATATACGGTTTCAGTTCCAGCATCATTTTCTCGAATTGGGCCAGATCGAGCGACTGCGCGCCATCGCTCATGGCTTTTTCCGGCGCGGGATGTACTTCGACGATCAGTCCATCGGCTCCGACGGCAACGCCCGCGCGTGCCAGCGCCGGCACCAGGCTGCGCTTCCCGGTCGCATGGCTCGGATCAAGGATAACGGGAAGATGCGTCAGCTCGTTCAGCGCGGGAACTGCGGAGATGTCGCAGGTATTGCGCGTCACCGTTTCGAATGTGCGAATTCCGCGTTCGCACAAGATCACTTCGGGATTGCCGTGCGCTACCACGTATTCCGCCGACATCAGAAGCTCTTTCACCGTGCTGCTCATTCCCCGCTTCAACAGCACGGGACGCCCGCATTTTCCCAACGCTTTCAGGAGCACGAAATTCTGCATGTTGCGCGCGCCCACCTGCATAATGTCCGCGTATTGCGCGACGAGTTCCACCTCGCGGTCGCCCATCACTTCCGTGACAATCGCCAGCCCGGTGGCCTTCTTCGCTTTTTGCAGCAGCTTCAGACCTTCCAGCTCCATTCCCTGAAAATCGTAGGGCGAAGTTCTCGGCTTGAAAGCGCCGCCGCGCAGAATTTTCGCGCCCGAGCGCGCCACGCCTTCCGCGGCGCGCATGATCTGCTCTTCCGATTCCACCGAACACGGCCCCGCCATGACGATGAACTCGTCGCCCCCAATCTCCGTGCCATTCACGCGCACGCGAGTTCGCCCGGGCCGAAACTCCTTACTGACAAATTTATACGGAGCCGAAATCCGAACAACGTTCTCTACCTGCGGCATTGCCTCGACCGACTCCAGGCAAGGCGTCACGTCTCCCACGCCCACAACCCCGATTACTACACGTTCTTCCCCCTCGATGGAGTGCACTTTGTAGCCGAAGTGCTCGACCTGCTTGCGCACCTCGTCGATCTCTTCGCGCGTGGCGTGTAATTTCATCGAGATGATCATGGTTTCGGTCCCTTCGATTCCCTTTTATTTTAGAAAAGCGAACATCTGAAAAATAAACTTCACCAAAACAAAAAACCCACTCTTTGCGAGTGGGCCAATTCTCTCTTTGCGGAATTTGCTTACGGAAACGCCCCTCGCCACCTAGTTGGGTGGACTGCTAAATCGATACCAGGAGGCGTAGTTCGCGCAATTCATGGCCGATAGTCTAGTTCTTTCGATGGCCAGAAACAACGATTTTTCTTTGCGGGAAGCAAGTGGCGGTTGAATCAGATGGATCCAAAGTGGGGGAGAACTTTGTTCAGAAATTAATACAACAGAATCGTGATGCGAAATTGAGTGAAGCCGCCTCCGCCGTCCACGGAACACGCGCCGACTGCGGCGGCGCGGTAATTGCCGCTTTGGATTTTCTGCTCCAGTTCGACCGGTAACCCCTTCAGATTCGCGGTTTCGTAGCGTGCCACGAGAGCGGGACGACTCGCTCCAAAGCCGCGATCCGAATCACAGCTTTTTCTCGCATCCCTGTTCGCAGCAATAATTTGCAGTCCCCGCGCGGCGAGCAGAGGAACCACCTGCTGCTCTTGCTGCTCCAAACTCAGATTGGGAACAGTCATTGAGAAATCCTGCACGGCATACAGGCCAATGCTTCCCTGCACCGCCGCGATTCCGACCACCGAGACCTGTGAAGAAAGAATGTTGGCGCGATGCCCGGGCGAATGCATCCATCCGTTGTGGATGACCGCGGGATTCGGCCCTACAGCGACGTTTTCCGCGATCACGCTGTAACGCGCGCCCGCGCCGGCCGCACGCGTTTGCAGATCAGGCTCGCCGGGAAGCTGATGCGACAGAGTGTTTTGTTGGGCCATGCGTTCCGCATGCTGGCGAGCGGCGGAGGCGAGCGAATCGTCCCAGAACAACATCGGCAATCCCAGTGACGCGCGCTCGCGGTTAAGCGCGTCAAAAAGCAGTCGTTCCGGAGTGGCTATCGCGGGCCGCGCGGAGACAGCGATAGGCGCCATAACCAAAATGGCGAAGAGCAAGACGGTTGTGGGTCTGAACAGTGACATGCGCAATTCGCGCCGTAAGATTCCCGGTGGCTTTGACTTCCAGTGGGAAGGATAGCGAATGGAGGCGCAAAAAGATGCTGGTCTGAAGGACAAGTACGAACGTACTGCAAGACCAGGTACAAATCCACCGCAAAAGCGGGTGACGAACGAAGATGAGCGGCCGAAAAATTTCAGCCGCGCACGTGAACGGCGCTGAAGCTGAGAATCACGTGGCCGCCGGTGGTGGGCCGGCCGAAACTCATCATCGGGCGGAAGCGCGAAAATAGCAGCATCTGGTCAAGCTGGTGTCGGAGATCGACGCTCGTCGGGCCGGCAAGAATCTGGTAGCCGACCATGCGGCCGCCGGCGTCCACCGTGACGTCCACCAGCAGTCCGTGGGGCAGCGCCAGCTCGACGTCATGCTGCTCCGGAGCCCACGACTGCGGATAGTCCGAGAGCGTGATGAGCTCCGCGGGACGGAGAATATCGAGAGGAACGTCGTTAGCCACGGCTTGCACGCTCAGGCCTGGCGCGATCAACTGCAGAACCATTACGAAAACTAGAATCGCGGAAAAGAACCCGCCGGTCGCCGGAACGGTGAGCGGGCGCAAAACATTGTCAAGCACAACCAGAGTGTGGTCGCGCCATCTGCGCCAGCGGTCAAAGAAACTCTCGGATGCTCTGGCCTCAGCGGCGGCAACGCGGATGCGCGCGGCCAGGTCAGCAGGCGGAACGAATCGCGGTGTGCGGGAAAGCAGAACCGACAGCTTGCGGTAACGCTGCAGTTCGGTGCGGCAAGCGGCGCAGAGTTCCAGGTGCTCGCGAATCGCGACGCGGTCCTGAGGGCGCGCGCCCTTGGCGATCGCATCGTCGAGGTAGCCCGCCAATTTAGTGCGTACGGTCGTGCACTTCATGGATTCTCCTCGCCTGCGGAACTTGCCCGCAGTGACATGCTGGGCGAAGAAGCTGTCAACGCGCGTCCCCCGGAAAATGCACCGGTAAATCCCTGAGCACGCGCGGCGGCATGCGTTTCGTGCTCGCCAAGGAGCGGCTCGAGCAGTTCGCGAAGGACACGGCGCCCGCGCAAAATGCGCGATTTCACGGTGCCGATGCTGCACTCGAGCACTTCTGCGACCTCCTCGTAGCTGAGTCCCTCGAGGTCGCGCAAAATCACCGCGCTGCGAAACACACCGGGAACCTGCTGCAGCGCCTCCTGAACCGCCGTTTGAATCTCGCGGCTCGCCAACTGTTCGAACGGCGACGCTCCGGAATCCGGCACCTCGATGGCGGCCTGCCCCTCCTGGGGCTTGATGTCGATGGAAACGTTTTTCTGCAGATGCCGCTTGAACCAGCGCTTGTGATTGAGCGCTTCGCGAATGGCGATGCGATAGAGCCAAGTTTTCAACGAGCTGCCCTGGCGAAAACTGCGAATCCCCCGAAACGCCTTCAGGAAAACTTCCTGCGTCCCGTCGGCGGCGTCCGACACGTCTCCCAGCATGCCCAGAATCAGGTTAAATACAGGGCCGTGGTAGTGGGTGACGAGCCAATCGAACGCGGCTTCCGAGCCGGCCTGCAGCTCGGTGACGAGTTCGCTTTCGTCACGGCCCCACGAAAGAGCGCTAGCCCAATCGGACACGACTGGCCTTTCCAGCCCGAGGATCCCTCCCCGGGCCTGATGCCTTGGTCACGACTTGCAACCGGGAGGGCGACTGGCAGGTGCCCAGCCCGATTTCCGCTCTACCAAACTTAGACACCGGAACCCGCGGAGATGTTTCCGGCCTAAGGCTCATTCTGGCACCAAGTTCCACTGGTAGCAATGGCCCCTCAGGGTTAGTACGAGGAGGCCCGCCTCGCCTTGCAGGGAATATCGTTGCATGTTTGGCCGCGGCCTGCCCCGGCCCTGTCGGGGACGCCGACAGGCTACACGCCTTGCACGTACTTTCCCGCATGCCATGTAGTGGCCGGTCTTCAGACCGGTGGTGGAAGACCCTGACTTTCAGTTTACCCTGAGCCTCGAAGGGTCAGGGGAGTGCCGCGGTACAACGCTTCGTCGAGCGCAGGCTTTAGCCGTGGTAGCGCGTGGAACGTCTTGGAATACGAAAGATAGCGGAGCTTGATGCAGCTCAGGCGGTTGCAGCGCGAGCTGCCTGCATGCTGGCCATTTGTTCCGCCATCTTCTTTTGCATTTCCTTGGGCGTGTACTCGGCGACGTGGGTCGCGACCATCCACGTGTAACCCTCGGGATCGACAACGGTCCCAACGCGGTCGCCCCAGAACATATCCATCACGGGTCCCTTGGACGCCGCGCCGAGCTTTACGGCCTTGGCGACCACCTTGTCTGCGTTCTCCGTCAGCAAATACAAACTTGTCGGCGAGGCGCCAACTGTTTTCGCGCTACGGGAACCCATCTGCGGCATTTCCGGCCCCAACATCAATGTCGTGCCGCGGAGAGTCAGCTCGGCATGCATTGCCTTGCCATCGGGACCATTCATGATCCCGCGTTTGGCAAAGCCGAATGCCTTTTGGTAAAAGTCGGCTGCCGCTTTCAGGTCGGCCACCGCTAGAATTGCCGTCACCGCTCCGTACTGCTTTTTATTGAGTGGATCGATTTTTCTGGGCATAACGCTCCTTTTGTCAGGCGAGAATTCGAGCTGAATTTCTGCGGAAGCTGCTCATGATGCAACGCTCGTAGAAACTTCTGGGCAGCGGAGACCAAGGATACTTCAAGGAGAAACGTCCGGTCAACGCCGCTGGGCATCCCTCGGCCAAACGACAATGCCGAGGCTTGTCCATGGAATTTTTCCGCGGAATCGGCCGGTGGATCTTAATTATTCGCCATTGGGCGTCAGTCTCGTGTAGCGGGCACGAAAATACGGCCCGCTCTAACGGAACTCGCTACGAACTACCACAGTTCGTCAATCCAAACCCACACCTGCGAGCGAAACAGTCTGACTGTTCTTCGCGGCGTCGGTGACCGACAAAACCGCAATATAGTTCCCCGCGTCGGGCGGGGTGAAGACGATCTGCACGGTGCAGCTTTGCCCGGGCTGCAGCGTCGGGGGACAGTTGTTGGTTTGCGTAAAAGTGCCGTCGGCTGGAGAGACCGCGATGTCCGCGATGCCCACCTGCGCTGCGCCATCGTTCAGCAGGGTCACACTCTTGACCGGGCTACTATTTCCCGGGATCATGCTTGGGAAGTCGAGACTGCTCGGGTTCAGAGCAAAGGCGTAGGGTTCACCAGTTCCAGTCGCGCTGATGGTCTGCTGCGGGCTGGCCGGCGCGTTGTCCTTGAGTATGACGCCTCCGTTTAGCGTTCCCGTGGTAGTGGGCTTAAAAGTCACGCTGATCGAGCAACTCTGACCGGCGTTGAGCGTGCTCGGCGTAATCGGGCAGTTGTTCGTTTGCGCGAACTCTCCGCTGCTGGCGATACTGGTAAAGGTTACCGAGTGGGAGCTCGCGTTGGCTACAATGACGTTCTGCGGAGAACTCGTTAGTCCTACCTGCCTGAAGCCGAAGTTGAGGTTCGCGGGGGAAAATGTCAAAGTCAGCGGCGTATATAGCTCGGCGCTGCTCAAGACCACACAACAGACATTGGTAGTACCAGTGCCGCCGTCCGCCAATGCCCGTCCCGTCGCTAGCAGAGTCGTGGAGTGATACGCCCGTGCCCGGCTCAGGCTTGTCGTGGCGGTGAACTTGCCTGTGGTTTCGTTGTAGATCTCTGACTTAGCGGTAGGGATGTAACCAGTACAAGCCCTTCCACAGCTAATTGCCTGCCCTTCTCCTCCCGCCACCAGAACAGTGCCGTCGGTGAGAAGGGTGGCCGTGTGTGCGTAACGTCCTGTCGTCATGTTCCCGGTTAGCGCCCACATGTTTGTAGAGGGGTCGTAGAGTTCCGCTGAATTTATGGGGTACCGAGAAGAGGTGCCGCCGGTCAGCAGCACTTTGCCGCTCTGCAGCAACGTGGCCGCATGTTGGACGCGCCCGTACGTTATTGCAGGCGCTGACTGCCATTTGCCCGTGGAAGGATTGTAGAGTTCGCACGTGGACAACGCGATCCCGTCGCTGCCGCCGATGACCAAAACGTCCCCGGTGTGGAGAAGCGTGGCGGTGTGGTAGCCGCGAGCCGTGAGCATGCTTCCCGTCGTGGTCCACTTATTCAAGACTGGATCGTAGAGCTCGCTGTCTCCCGTATAGCTGCTGCAAGGAGTGGTGCAGCCACCGGCGACCAGCACTTTACCGCTCTGCAGAAGCGTTGCGGAATGCGCGAAGCGCGCCACCGATAGTGTGCCGGCCGGAGACCATTTGCCAGTACTCGGGTCGTACAGTTCGGCGCTGGCCAGGGCGGTGTGGGTCGCCCCCGCCCCGCCAACTACCAGCACCTTTCCGTTCTTCAGCACCACGGCCGCGGAATATTCCCGCGCTGTGACCATAGCGCCTGTGCCAGTCCAAACGCCCGTAGATGGGTTATAAATTTCTGCCGACGCGAGGACGTTGGTTCCGTCTGTACCTCCCGCCACCAGAGCCTTCCCATTTTGGAGAATCACCTGCACGTCAAACTCACGCGTGGCACTCATGTTGCCGGTATTTGCCCAACCGCTCGGAATTTGGCCGAGAAGGGGTCGTGCCATAAGGAGCAGGGAGCATACGACCGCGAATCTGACTAAGCATTTCAGCATGTACCCTCCTATCGTGAATAAGCTCGGCGTCACGCAAGCTAGGGTTGGGATGCGTCGTCGGGCATCTCGTACGGAATTTCTGCTTTTGCCTCCAAGCGCGCAGATTATAGCGCAGATTGTCTACGGTCGAACTTTCTGAGCTTGGCTTTTCTCTGCCGCAGGATCCGAACGGCGTCGGCGCGTTACGCTCAAATCCCGACAGCAGTTATGTATAATCCCTGGCGCTTTTAGGAGCTTTTATGAACATTCGCTGCGTCGTAACCGGGCAGAACAAATCCGGTAAGTCGCTCATCATGCGCGACACGCCCGTTAAGCCCGTGTCCCTCTCTCTGTTTCCGGGATACGAGTTTCATCGCATCTGGGGCAGCGATTCCACCCCTCAACTTCCGTCGGAGGGGACTCCGCCGCCGCAGCCTCGCTATTTTCCGCCAAAGAGTGGTTTCCGGTTCGGGTTCTTCACCATACCGCCGGATACGACGACGCGCCTCGAGCAGCTCAACACCGCGTCCGCTCTCGAAGAGGTTCAGCAAAAATTGCCGGGAATGCTTGACGTCTTGGAACGCGATCATCCCGGCATGCACACCACTGACACGGTGGACTTCGACGTAGTTGTCTCTGGCGAAGTGGTTCTCGAACTGGACGACGGAGCGGAGATCCTTCTCAAAGCGGGTGATTGCGTGATTCAGAACGGTACTCGTCACGCTTGGCACAACCGGTCCTCCAAGAATTGCGTAATTTCCGTCGCACTAATCGGCGCCGAGCGCAAACCATGAGCCGCGCTCGCCGTCTAGTGCTCGACCCAACCGATGGTTAGCACTTCTTGTCGCTCATTCAGCACCACACGGAGCAGGGGCTTCCATGAGAGGCCGTAGTCTTGAAATTCGACCATGAGATTGACCCTCCTCCACGCGATAGCGGGTCACCGGAAATCGCGCTTGCGATAGGAACCGCTGTGCCAGTTCAATCGAGCGGGACTTGGCGACAAATGCGTTTTCTGTAGTGCTTGGAAATAAGGTGAACGTTGGGCTTCTACCACCAAAAGGGCTTATTTGGCCTTGATACACCCCTTCCGGTGCAACCACGAGCCCGGTCCAACGAAGAGGTCCCACGAGTGAAGTAAAACCCATCCGACTTGCGGCCCGCTTCCACACGACAATCCCTCGCTCTTGCGCGAACCGCCGTGTCTGGCTGAGTGCAATCTCTTGAGCGGTCACGCAGAATCCGACATAGATGGAGAACAGAGCCAACCCCAGACGGCCGAAGAGTGTCCGGTTCTGCCAGAAGCCCAAACCCTTCCACGCGAAAGCAAGGAACAGGCCCACCAAGATTCCGCCGAGAACCAACGGGTAAACCGGGCGGTATGGCTCCTCCCTTGCCTCCTCTACTGTGGCTGCGAAGGTGGGAGCCAGCGTCGGCCATTCAGAAAAAAGCCACCAGCTCAAAGAACCGAGCAATACGGCGGACAAGATTCCGCGCCACACAGCCGCTCCGCGACTGGCGTACGTCCACGCCGCTAGGAGCACGAAGAGCCCAAGAGTGAACAGGGTCCAATCAGCGTAACCCAAGAAATCCCAGTACACGTGTTTGCGAGAAAAAGGGTAAAAGAGGACGACGCCCATTTGAGTCGGGAGATCCAACAACACGTGCGAGAGCAGGCCAATGGCGATCAGCGCTACCATGCTTGGAAAACTCTTCCCTTTGGTGAACCGCCACACCCCGAGTGCTGCCAGTGGTGCCAGTACGGCGACCCCGCAAAGCGAGTGCGTAAAGCCGCGATGGACAAAACCTGATCGTGGACCCACGAAGGGCTCAATAAAAATATCCACGTCCGGCAGAAGCGCTCCGAGTAATACCATCGGAGCTGCATCAGAGCCCACCCGGCGTTGCGGTAACGCCCAGCCGATAAAAGCACCGGCGGAGCTGTGGATGAAGGGATCCATATTTAATCATTCTTACCGGAATTTTCGCGGCGACGCCGTAATGTCATCGGAGAGGAACCCAGACTCATCTTGGCGATTAACGTTTGCAACGCGCGCCGCCGAGCAGAAAACAAGATCCCGCTATCTCTTAATCGCGTAATAAATCACGTACAGCCAGCTAAAAATCCCGTGAAGGATCATCCACAGAATGGAATGATTGACGCTCCAGGAAATGGTTATGGCCAGGATACTTCCGAAGCCCCAGCAACCTATGCCCGCTGACCCACCTCTGTTTTCCACGGCTCCTCCTGGATTTCCATTCTTAGCTTCAAAGCAGGTGGCATCTTACACCTAGGCGTCTCTCGCGGGCAGATCAACGGTCCGCCACGCGCCCAGAGGAATACCAGCCATCACCGTGTTCTGCCGGAGTGGTTGGCGACTCGGAAACTATCCCAACGCTTTGCGATTGCAGTTTTAAAATGAGCTATCACTTGCCTGTGTATTCGAATTACTGGACATCTTTTTCATAGTTTTCCTGCACAATCAACGGCTGTCTTTCTTGTGTGAGAAGTGTGCGTTGTTGGACAGACGTGCTATGGTGCCCGCATTAGCATCATCTGGTTTTCAGACTCATACCGGCGCCCGAGCAGGTACAGAATAGACCGCCGGAATTTTGTCGGAGGGGTGGCGAGGATATCCCTGACTGCGACCGGTGCAGGGGGTACGACACTGCCATTCTATTCACAGGAGGTTCGAGATGAACTGGGATCAAATCGAAGGCAAATGGAAACAAGCGATGGGCAAAGTAAGAGTAAAGTGGGGAAAGCTAACTGACGACGACTTGACCACAATCAATGGCAAAAAGGAGCAGCTTGTAGGCAGGATTCAGGAACGTTATGGGATAGCCAAGGAGGTCGCGGAAAAGCAGGTCGATGAGTTTACGCAGGCCTACACTCCAGACGACTCGGCAAAGGCAGCCAAGACTTCCTGAATGGATCCTTAGAAAGAGCGACAACGTAATTGGAACGTCCAAAGCGAAGGTTTCAAAAGACGGAAAGGTCACGACCGCCGATTCGACGGGTACTACCGCTGCGGGCGTGAAGACGCACGACATACAGGTTTTCGATAAGCAATAGAATTCGATAGTTCGATAGTTGCATCCAATCCCCCGACAATCGGCCGCACAACGAACCGAGAGGTTCCGCGCTTCAATCTCACTTCGTTTTATCCCTGCCGAGAGACGCTTTTGCGGGATGAAGCTTGTTGTAGTCTTTTATGTACACGCGCAAGCCGGAGTCCGGAGTAAGTTTTGCATAGCCCGCCGAAAGTTGTTCTTTGTAATGATCCAGGAAGAAATCGAGTGGGTCATTTGGATCCATGTCGATGAGGATCAAGTCCGCATCGTTCATGAGCAGCTTGCCGAAGCGGAGACGATTGTTCTTGTAGGCCATGTAATTTCCGGCGCGGATATTTTTCACCGGCTTGTCATCCGAACCGCCGAAAATCTGAATAATGTTGTCGCCTTCAATTCGTACGGAGACCACCTTGCCTTCAATATGGGGAGGCGGCAGGATCTCTTCAAGGTCAAGGATCAGATCGTCCTCTTCAGCCCGCACACCCGGAACCTTGCCCTCCTTGACCAACCCGCCTAATTCGATACCGAAGAGATCCATCAAACCTTTCACCGGGACATGCATGGCCTTGATTTTCTCGCTGTGCAGGCGAAGTTTTCCGTCAGCGGTGGGAACGAGAACCCCCTCCGTCTCGAACGGGATGTCCCCTTTGTCGTGGAGCTTTCCCTTCACTTTCAGGTGCCCCTTCTCAACGATGACGGATAGCTCTACCAGGGGCGAATGCGGGTGCGCGAAAACATAAGAATTGAGAACGTTGGCCAGGTTTGACGAATCAATGGCGATCTCCGCCGTGTTTATGCGCAGGCTAAACGAGTCTTTGTCGTCGAAGACGGGGAATTCATTCTTGCCGATGGGCACGAGCACACCGTTCAATGATTTTATTTGCACGGCCACGGTTTCCGAAAGGCGAAATGTGACGTTGCTCATCTGCGTCTGGACCGTGCCCTCTTGCTTATCGTTGGTTGGAGAATTTTGGCTGACAACGATACCCGGTGAGGCAGCGCAAAGGAGAATGAACAGAGCCCGGGATATCAAGAGGGGCAAAGACATGTGTAACGGCGAGATCAAGTTCCTTACGAATTGCAATATTGCACCGTCCGTGCTCAGAACCACGCCTAGACCCGAAGTTTACCTCTACTGACGCCACCAAGAAGAAATGAATTTGCTGGGTCATGGATGTTGATAGATCCGCTTCCAGCAGGTCATTTGTCCCTGGTATTGGCAGTAGAACGACCAGCGATCTCCCAGATCCAGACCAATCGTGACTGGCGCACCTTGAAAATTCCGCTTCCCGTTGCCCGCGTAGTGGTAATCTTCTGTATTGTCGGTCTCCTTATTCTTTGTGCCTCGAGCACGTCGACCGTCTGAGCCTGCAGCGTTAATCAGGCATAGCGCCCCGACTTGTCCACCTGAGAGCGCCCAAAAACCTACAAGTGACGCCAGGACAGTGACTTAGGCGGGTGGAGCACGCTTCACGCGCCTAGACCCTCTTGGTTAGCTAGGCGAGAACATCCGTGCGGATCAGATCGTCCTGCGTTTCGCGCCGGCGAATCAGGCGAGCGCTCTTGCCCTCCACCATAACTTCGGCGGGGCGGCAACGCCCGTTGTAATTCGATGCCAGCGCCATTCCGTACGCCCCGGCGGTCCATATGGCCAGCACTTCGCCAGCCCGAACTTCGCCGAGCGGCCAGTCGTGCACAAAGCAATCTCCCGTTTCGCACACGGGACCCACGATATCCGCGCGGCTTTTCGCCGCAACCTTTTCGCCGCGCCCTCGCGTCACTTTTGTGATCGGGTGCACCGCGCCGTACAGCGCCGGGCGCAGCAAATCGTTCATCGCGGCATCGACAATCACAAATCTTTTTCCGCGATTTTCCTTCGTGTAGAGCACGCGCGTCAGCAGGACGCCCGCCGGACCAATGATCGATCGCCCCGGCTCGAGCAAGAGATGCACGCCCATCGGCCGCACCAGCTTCGCCACCATATGGGCATACGTGGTGCGCGAAGGTGGGTTCTGATGTGTGTAACGAACCCCGAGCCCTCCGCCAAAATCCAAATAACGCAGCGCAATTCCCTCGCGCCGCAACTCCCGCACGTACTCCGCGAGCTTCGCCAGCGCCCGGCGAAATGGCTCAAGGGTAACAATCTGCGAACCGATGTGCGCGCTGATTCCCTGCCAGCACATCCACTTGGTACCCGTATGCGCGCGGTACAGCTTAAGTGCCGCGCCCCAGTCCAGCCCGAATTTGTGTTCGTGGTGCCCCGTCGAAATATGCGGATGTCCTCCCGCCTGAACGTCGGGATTTACGCGGATCGAAACTCCCGGCACCGCTCCGCCCTTCCCGGTATGTCGCGCGGCCTCCTCGAGCAAAATCTCCGCTTCCGCCTCCGATTCGATGTTGATCAGCAGAATTCCGCTCCGTGCCCCGCGGCCTTTCGTCAAATACTGTAAAGCGGCACGCATCTCCTCGCGCGTTTTTCCGATACCGGAAAACACGATGCGCTCCCCTTGGACGCCTATGCGCCGCAACTGCTCCAATTCGCCGCCGGAAACAACGTCGAATCCGCTCCCCATGGTCGCCAGTTTGTGAAGGATCGACAAATTTCCGTTTGCTTTCACGGCGAAGCAAAGCGTATGCAGCAGTGTCCCTAGCCCGCGGTCGAGTTCGCGATACGCCTTCTGAATCGCGGCGTTGCTGTACAGGTAGGCGGGCGTGCCGAATTTATCAGCGGCACCGGTAAGCGGCACGCCTTCACAAAACACCTCTTCTGCATGTTCTTCTTTCCCGCGGCGTGCTTTCCAGGAAAACTGCGGCGTGAATGTTGCGGGGTCGACGAAGGAAGGCTTCGCGTTCTCTTCTTCAGCCGGCGCGCTCATTGCACTTTCAATATCACCAGCGTCCGGTCATCGCTGAGCGGCGCGCCCTGCGAAAACCAATCCACCTCTTGCAGGATCATATCCGCAATTTCCGCCGCGCCGGCCTCGTGGTGCTTCTCGATCAGTTTGCGCACTCTTTCCGTCCCGAAAAATTGTCCCTCGTTGTTCGAGGCCTCCGCCAAACCGTCCGAATGAAACACCAGAATGTCGCCCTTAACGAGCGTCACTCCCCATTCGTCGTAGCTCACCTCTTCAAAAATCCCCAGCGGAAACCCGGTCAGTTGCACTTTATCGCAGCGTCCATCTTTATAGAGCAACGGCTGCGATTGCCCCGCGTTCGCCACGCGAAGTTTCTGCCGGCCCTTCTGCCAAGTCGCAAAGCAAATGGTCATGAACCGCCCTTCAATCCGCCGCTCGCCGACGAGATGGTTCATCTGCCGCAGCATCTCGGCGGGTTGCAATTTTTGCGGTGCCAGGCTGCGCATGATCCCGATTGCGACCGCGCCGTAAAGGGCCGCCGCCGTGCCCTTTCCGCTTACGTCGCCCAGCGCGATCCCCAGTTGCTGCGGCCCGTAGCGCAAGAATTCGTACAAATCGCCCCCGAGCGCGCGCGCCGAAAGATATCGCGCCGCCATATCCAATCCAAAATCCTCCGTCGGCACGGGACGCAGCAGCGCGCCCTGAATCCGCTTGGCCGCTTGCAAATCACGCTCGAGCCGCGCTTCATCCCGCGCCACCTGTTCGTAAAGCCGCGCATTTTCGAGCGCCACGGCAAGATTTGCCGCCAGGATCGAGAGCGTCTGCACGTGATCCTGGGTGAAATAATTCTGTTGCGGACTCTCCAGGTCCAGCACGCCGATGACTTTCCCTTTGTGCATCATGGGGATCGACAGCTCCGAGCGTGTCTCGGGATTCACCATCACGTAGCGCGGATCTTTCGTCACGTCGGGCACCAGCACCGGTTCCCGCAGCGTTGCCGCCGCGCCCACGATTCCCTCGCTCGCCGAAGCGCGCAGTTTCCCCTGCACGCGCTGGCCGTGCTTGACGTCCACGCGGTGGCGGAACACTTTCTGTTCTTCGTCATAGAGCAGGATGCTCAAGATTTGATAATCGATCACCCGCTTGGTCTGTTCCGCGGCGCGCCGCAGGAGCTCTTCCACGTCGAGAGTCGCGCTCGTCTCGCGGCTCACTTCGTTCAGCACCAGCAGCGTGTCCGCCTGCGCGCGCACACGCTGAAACAAGCGCGCGTTTTCGACGGCCACGGCCAGCCGGCTCGCGAGCAGGGTCAGAATGTTCTGCTGGTCCCGCGTGAAGTAATCGAGGTGCCGGCTCTGGATATCCAGAACGCCCACGCACGTGCCTTGCAGCATCAGCGGCACCGCCAACTCGGAACGCACGTTATCGATGGCGTTGATGTATCTGGAATCTTTAGACGTGTCGCTCACGCGCACGGAGTGCCCCGTGGCCGCGGCCGTCCCGGTGATCCCTTGCCCCACCGGGATCACCAGGTTTTCCGCGAGGTCGCGCGGATAACCGATAGAGAAGCGATGTTTCAGGTTCTTGCCATCCGCCTCGAACATCAGCACGCCGAATATTTCGTAATCGATGTGCCGCTTGATCAGCGCCGCGGTCCGCGCCAGCACTTCATCCAGGTCTAGCGAAGAGTTCACCTCTTCGCCGATTTCCGCCAGTGTGGCGAGAACTTCCGCGGGTACTTCCAGCCCCGCGGCCGTCGCGGTTGCTTGCGTTGTTTCGTTTATGGGATTCATGTCCACGGATAATTATAGCAGGCGGCCCTGCGCGCATCCTTATTCGCGCACACGGCTCTCAGTTGCACTCAATTCCTAGTGGGTTTGGATTTAGGCGAATCCAAAAAAAGAAGGCAATTGCAATCTCGACTCGCCGTGTCCTCTGCTATCAGTAATTCATCTCACGATTTACTCTTACTCCTGCGCTCTCTCTTCTTTCTTCCCTGCACCCAGCGATAATGTGCCCACGTAAGGCAAATTCCGGTAGCGCTCCGCATAATCCAGTCCGAATCCCACCACAAACGCATTCGGAATTTTGAATCCCACATAATCGGCGCGGACGGGAGCGATGCGGCGTTCCTCTTTGTCCAGCAGGACTGCCACGCGCAATCTCTTGGGCTTGCGCTGCTCGAACACCCGTAAAAGATATTGCAGCGTCAGCCCGGTGTCCAGAATGTCTTCGACGACGATCACCGTTTTCCCCTCGATATTCGCGTCGAGGTCCCGCGTCAGTTTTACTTGCCCGGAGGATTCTGTTTCCTTCCCGTAGCTCGACACCGCGATAAAATCAAAAGAAACTTCACCTGGAATCTGCCGCGCCAAATCCGAAAGAAAAAATACCGCCCCTTTCAAAACGCCCACCAGATGCAGCGGTTCTCCCGGAAAATCGCGCCGGATTTCGTTTGCCAGTTCTCGAATCTTTTTCTGGATCCGGGCCCCGGACAAAAGGATTTTCACGCTCTCGCCGTGCTTAGTCCTTCGCGAAGCGCTTCTCTTTCGTGCTGTTCCCATGACCTTCCTTCCGCGGTGCACTCGTATCAGAAAATGAGCAGTTCATTGTGTTCACACTCCTCACCGGGTATGTTGACTTTGAAATGTCGATTCTCTACGGCAATCCAAACGTAAAAACCGCGCTTCCCGCCGCTATGGCGATGTACTCCTTCCCATCCACCGCGAATGCCATCGGCCCCGCGTACACGGACGCCCCCGTTTGGAAGTGCCAAAGCGGTTTCCCTGACGTGGCATCAAACGCGATGAAATTTCCTTCCGCGTCTCCACTGAATACCAGACCGCCCGCGGTCGACAGCACGCCCGACCAAGTGGGCGAGGGGTGCTTGAATTCCCACTTTATTTTTCCCGTTGCCGGATCGATGGCTCGCAGTGCACCCCAGTAAGGCTCCGTCTCGTCGTTCGGAAAATACGCGCTGCCGTAAAACGCGTGGCCTTCCTCGTACGGTTGCGACGCCGTGCTGAAGATGTCGCACTGCTCCCGCGCCGTCACATAAAAAAGTTTTGTCTGCGGATCGTACGTGGGCGACATCCAGTTCGTCGTTCCCGCGGCTCCGGGGCACACCCGGTTGCCATCCGGCGTCGGTGAACTGTCTTTCTCGGCAATGGGATGGCCCTCCGCGTCGACACCCTTACTCCAGGTCACTCGCCCATACGGGTTCACCGAAACCACTTTCCCGTTTGCCCGATCCAAGACATAGAAAAATCCATTGCGATTCGCGTGCGCGATCAAATGTTTGTCGCCGAGGTCGATCATGACCGGCACTTCCGTTGCGTCCCAGTCGTGTTCGTCGTGTTTCGTAAATTGAAAATGCCAGTTCAGTTTCCCGGTGTCGGCGTCGAGCGCCAGCAACGTATTGCTGTATAGATTATCTCCGGCGCGCCCTTCTCCACGATTCGATGGCGAAGGATTTCCCGTGGTCCAGAAAAGTTCGTTGTAAACAGGATCGTACACGCCCGTGATCCACGCCGGAGCGCCCCCGATTTTCCACGAATCCCCTTCCCAGCTTTCGTGTCCCGGTTCGCCCGGGCCCGGCACGGTGTAGAACCTCCACTTCCGCTCGCCGGTGTCCGCGTCATATGCATCGATGAATCCGCGAATGCCATATTCACCGCCGGATACTCCAATGATGACCAGATTTTTCACCACCAGCGGCGCCGGCGTGAAGCTGTAGCCTTTCCGGTAGTCCACCGCGGTCACATCCCACATTACATTTCCCGTCTTGGCATCGAGGGCAATCACGTGCGAATCCAGCGTTCCCATAAAAACTTTATTTCCCAGAATTGCGAGTCCGCGGTTTACTCGCCCGCAGCACGGCCGAATATCCGACGGCAGCGCGCGCTGGTATTGCCAGATTGGCCTTCCCGTGCGCGCGTCCAGCGCAAATGCCCGGTCGTCCTGACCCGTCCCGTACAAAATTCCATCCACGACCAACGGCGTCGTTTCGAATTTCCCCGTTGCCATTGTTTGGTAGACCCACTTTGGGACGAGCGTACGCACATTTTCCTTGCTGACCTGATCCAAAGTGCTGTAGCGGTGGCCGGCATAATCGCCTGAATACGTCAGCCAATTCTGGGGTTCCTTCGATGAGTCGAGCAGCCTTTGGAATGTCACTTGGCCGAACACTCGCTCCGCGCAAACGCCCGTGGTCACGAAAATCAGCAGGGCTCCAAGAACTTTTTTCATGTTTGCACCGTCACTTCGCGCCTGGATTCAGGAAGAAAGCCATAATGTCGTTCAACTCTTTGTCGCTCAGGACCTTCGCGTCATACGGCGGCATCAGCGATTCGCGGCTTTTCTCAAAGGACTTCAGTTTGTCTTTTTCGAAAAGATAGATCTTTTCGTCCGCATCCATCATCTGCACCGTAAAGCTGTCCTCATTCATCGCCACGCCGGTGATCCTCTTCCCGTCCGGCGTCTCTACCGTGATCGTTTCGTATTCCTGTGGAAACTCCTTCATCGCCTCCGCCACGCCTTGCGCCAGCCGCCGGCTCGGATTCCGCACCGAATCCACGATATATTCCGTCGCTCGCGCCGTTCCCACCCCCGTCAGGTCCGGCCCCAGGCGCCCACCTTTTCCCTCCATCATGTGGCACGTGGCGCAGCGCGCCTTGCCAAAATAGAGTTCTTTTCCATGCGCTGCATCGCCAATCGGCTTTTCCGGCGCCTTCACCTGCACGCTCCGAATATAAGTAATGACCTGCCAGATCTCCTCCGGAGTCATTCCCACGCCTTCCTGCGTGTTTCCATTCGAAGGCATCGCCGTCCCGGGAACTCCTTCATTGATCGTTCGAAACAAATCCCCATCGGAATTTCCGTGCTTTTTCTGCGCCTTCGTCAAATCGGGCCCGCGCCCGCCCCCTTTCGCGCTCAACCCGTGACAGAACGCGCAGTTCACGCGAAACTGAAATTCTCCGAGCTTCGCGGCCTTGGCATCTCCCGCAAACGGGTTTTTGTCGTCAGCGCCCACGCCCGGTGACCACAGAATCATTCCTGCCACCAACAGTACGGCTACTCCCAACCAAGCGAACGCCGCGATGCCTGGGCCATTACAAAAAGACCACGCAGCTCGCGAAAGTTCTTTCTTCTTTTTCAGCATGGCCACACCACCCTCCCTTCGCGTTGCGTTCAACGCACCCGCGCCAGGCGCTCCCCGCATTCGCCGGGCATCTTAACACACCGCGCATCGCCCCATTCACGCCCCGCAATCCATCCTTTCGAAACACATTCACGATTTGGCTATCCGTTGACATGCTTTCGTTCCGTGTATACCGTGTCGAGCATGTCCATAAAGAAATCGCTTGCTCTGTCGAAGGCAGAGTCTTCGCTCGGAGTCCTTATCGAACGCACGAACGACATCCTCACATTTACTTTGGATAACGCAGACCACGGCAACGAAGTCACCGGCAAAATGTTCGATGCGATGCTTGCCGAGCTCCGCGCGGAAGCCGCGCAGCCCGCTGCCAGGGTCTTGCGCGTTCGTGCGCGCGGCAAAGTATTCTGCACCGGGCGCGAGCGCGCCGGCCGCGACGTCGGAGCCATTCGCCATGAATCCGCGCGCCTCATCGAATTCAAACGCATGTTGCGAACGTCTTCGTTAATCAGTGTCGCGGAAGTTCAGGGTGACGCTTTCGGCTTCGGTTTCGGCCTGGCCATCGTTTGCGATTTCGTCCTCGTTGCAAAATCCGCCGCTCTCGCCTTCCCCGAAATGCGTTCGGGCTTGCCGCCCAGCGCCGTCATGGCGTACTTGGGCGAATACACTTTGCCGCGCTGGGCATTTCCTCTTGTCCTTTTTGGCGAGCCCATCGACCCGCAGCGCGCCGTGCAGATCGGGCTCATCTCGCAAGTCTGCTCCCCTGAACGTCTCGCGGACGAAGCCGACGCTCTTGTCGAGCGTATCCTGCGTCTCGATCCCGCTGCGGCGCGCCGCTGCAAGGAATTTTTCCTCACCGCGCAGCAGAATTCTTTCGGCCAGAACTGCCGTCTGGCCGTTGATACGCTTACCGTCGGGAGCCTGACCATGCTCTCGAGGAAAGCCTGAATTGGCCGCCACTGTCAACGCTGCGGCGCGCCTCGACCGGCTTCCCACTTCTTCCTTTCACCGCCGCATCCTTGGCCTGATTGGCATCGGGATGTTCTTCGATGGCTTCGACGTGTACGTCGCCGCCACGGTTCTCGGCGCCACGCTCAACAGCGGCTTTTCCACCATCGGCCAGAACGCCCAATTTGTGTCCGTAACTTTTCTCGGCATGATGCTGGGATCGTTCTTCACGGGCTTTCTTGGCGACCGTTACGGCCGGCGTTTCACGTACCAGGCGAATCTCGCCATCTTTGGTCTCGCCTCAATCGCTTCCGCTTTCGCGCCTTCGATGCAGGCGCTCATCCTGCTTCGCTGCATCATGGGATTGGGGCTGGGCGCTGAAATTGTTGTAGGGTTTTCCACGCTTACGGAGTTCGTTCCGCCGAGGGCTCGCGGCAAGTGGCTTGGGGCACTCTCCTTCGCGGTCGTATCGAGTTTGCCCATCTCCGCTCTGGTGAGCACGCTGCTTGTTCCGCGTTTCAGCTGGCGCATCATGTTCATACTCGGTGGGCTGGGGGCGCTCATCGTTTGGTATTTGCGAAAATCACTTCCTGAATCGCCGCGCTGGCTCGATTCTGTAGGTAAGCAGGATCAGGCCGAGGCTCTTCTGCAAAGCATCGAGCGCGAAGTTTCGCTCGAACACGGTCCGCTTCCGCCGCCATTGCAGCCACCGGCAACTCTTCCTTCGAGAAGTCTCGGCTCGCTGCTCAGCCCGCTGCTTCTCCCCCGGCTTTTCGTGGGAATCGTCACACTCATCGTCGCCAACACGCTGATCTATGGCTTCGTGACCTGGTTGCCTACATTTTTCGTTGCGGAAGGGCGCAGCATCGCCACTTCATTCGGGTATTCGCTGGTGATGTCCATCGGGGCGCCGGTGGGGTCGGCAATTGGTGCGTTTACCGCAGACTCCTGGGGGCGCAAACCGGCGATCATTGGCGCTTCTCTGCTCACCATCGTGCTCGGCGGAATTTATCCCTTCATCAAGGATCCCGTTCTGTTGGCGGTTGCAGGATTTTTGCTGATGATTCCGATTTACGTGCAGGTCACTCTGCTCTTCGCGATTTACGTTCCGGAGCTCTTCCCCACGGAGGTTCGCCTGCGCGCCACGGGAATCTGCAACACCTTTGGACGCGGCTCTACGATCATCTCGCCTTTCATGGTTGTCGCGTTGCTCCGTTCTTACGGCATCCGCGGAGTTCTCAGTTTGATGATTGGGCTTCTCGTGGTGCAGATCGTCGTGGTTATTCTCTTCGGCATCGAGCCGAAAAAACGCAGCCTCGAAGAAATCGATTCCCCGGCCGCCGCGTCCCCCGCGTAACCCTCGACTACGGCTTGTCGGGCTTCACCTCGGTGGCCGTCCCCAGTTTGATGGTCACGCCGAACCGTTTGTAATTCGCGTACCGCACCGTCATACGAATCTGCACATTTCCGGAACTGAAATGCAGCGTATCGTTCGAACGCGTGTAGGTCGGGAACCAGTAGTGGCCCTCGATATTTTCCCGGAAAGTCTCGAAACGCGGAAACACGTTCTCGTTGCCCTTTTTCTTGATGTCCGGTACGGCTTTTCCATCGGTCTTCACGATCTCCATGTCCTTGTCTTCCACCCAGACGCGTCCCTGAAAATAGCGTTGATTCTTCTCTATTGTTTTCGGGGCTACATCGAAAACATAGGTCCCGAGCTCATCCAGTTGCTGCCGCCCGACATACGTCACGTTGTACTTCGGCAGTTCTGTCGTTGTCAGCACAAACGGCTGGACGTGCTCGAGGTCGTCCAGATCCTGCTGCGACATCTGAATCCTCTGGAGCGTCGGCGCGGGCGCATCCGTCACCTTCTCGAAGCGCTTTCCGTCAGGTGTAAATAAAATGTCGCTGGTCATCCGGTACTCGCCGTCCGGCATTCCATTTTCGTCGATGGTCTGGATGGAATACGTCTGCGTATAGGTATAGTGGTCGCGTTCCTTACGGAATTCCTCTTCCCCGGCAGCAAACCTTTGAATGATCTGTTCAACGGGAATCGCGGGCGGCGCGGTAGAGATTTCCGACGAGGCATCGCGTTGCGCCACCGGCGGCGCTACATCCCTGCGTGGTGCGGCCACAGGAGGCGGAGTCGATCCTGGAGATGGCGGCGGCAACGGTCCTGACTGCTGGGCTGCCAGCGGCCACGCTAGCATTGACGCGATCAAAAGCAACGCTGCCATTCTTACCGCCCTCGCGTCGTAGCGCTTTATTCCCCCAAGAGTTCTCTCTTGCATCGCCTCTGCCTCCAGTTACCTTTTTCTTTCGTCTTCGTCCGTGGCCATTCGCCCTGTTAGATAGGAACTCTGGCCGGCGACGATGGTTGCATCGCCCGCCGCACTTTGCTTTCTCTTTCGAAGCGTTCCATGTTCCAATTATCGCGCATTTCCGCTTTGAATCTGTACTGTAGCGAGGCGCGACTTAGAAAAATGTTCGCCGGCCGCACCGACTGGAACCTTACTCCCAACCGCGTGAGTGAAGCCCTCGCTCGCCACCGCGCCGCGGCCAAGCCGCTCCTTGACTTGACCGCGTCTAACCCCACTGCTTGCGGTTTCCTTTACGATCGCGAAGCTATCCTCCGCGCGCTCTCGAATCCGGCCGCTCTCACTTACGAACCCGATGCGAAAGGCCTTGAATTCGCCCGGCGCACCGTAGCTGCCTATTATGCCGCACGCAACACTGAAATTTCCGTTGACGATGTCTTACTTACGACCAGTACCAGTGAAGCTTATTCCTTTATTTTTGGCACGATCTGCGATCCAGGCGATGAACTGCTCATCCCCGGGCCCAGTTATCCGCTCTTCGATTTTCTCGCTGACATCCAGGATGTGAAACTCATACGCTATCCGCTCATTTACGACCAAGGCTGGCGGACCGATTTTCACGCTCTCGAACAAGCGATCACTTCCCGTTCACGCGGCGTGATTGTGGTCCATCCAAATAATCCCACTGGACATTTCGCTAAGCCGGCGGAAATCGCCCGGCTCAATAAAATTTGTTCTGCGCGCGAAATGGCCATCATCGCCGACGAAGTTTTTTTGGATTTTGCTCTTGGCGAAAATCCGCCGCCGAGCTTTGCCGCAAATCGCAGCGTTCTCACTTTTGCACTCAGCGGCCTTTCGAAAATTTCCGGCTTGCCACAGATGAAAGCGGCCTGGCTCATCACCAGCGGGCCAGAACCGATGAAACAACAAGCCCTCGCTCGCCTCGAGGTGATTGCCGACACTTATCTTTCGATGAATGCGCCCGTGCAGTTGGCACTTCCCACATTTCTCGAGCAGCGTCATTCTTTTCGACAACAGTTGCTCGCGCGCGTTCGCAAAAATCTTGCCGAGCTGGATCGGCAAATCGCGCAACAAAAATCGTGCGGCCGCTTGCATCTCGAAGGCGGCTGGTACGCCGTCCTCCGCGTCCCTGCCATGCGCTCCGATGAAGATCTCGCCATCGACCTGCTCGCCGCGAAAAATGTTTACGTCCATCCCGGCCATTTTTACGATTTCCCTTCCGATGGCTACCTGATTGTTAGCCTAATCACGCCGGAACGCGACTTCGCCGAAGGCATCACGCGCCTGCTTACGATTTTTTGAGCCTCCCCCGCAGAAATTCGTTCCCCCTGTTGTATAGTTGCGCCCACCAATCTCTTCTGAGATTTCAAGGAGCCTCGCATGTCGACGTCACGCCGCAGCATTTGGAAAATTCAGCTGGTACTCTCCGTTCTTCTCGCAATTCCTTTTCTCAGCGCGCCGACTCTCCTTGCCGCCGACGACACGCCCACCGCCATCGTTCACGGCACGCTCATTGACGGCCTCGGCGGCCCGCCCGTCGACGACGCTACCGTCATTCTCCGCGGCGCTACGATCGAATATGCCGGTCCCTCCCGCGGCACCTCGATTCCTTCCGATGCGCGCATCATCGACGCCAAAGGCCGCACGGTGATGCCCGGCCTCGCCGATCTTCACGTCCACCTGCAAGGCGCGTGGGACGGCACGTCCGTCGACCTCCTCGGCTACCAGCGCTATTTCAACGCTCTCCTGTACGCCGGCGTCACGACGATCCTCGATACCGGCAATTACCAGCCCTGGGTTTTGCAGCTCCGCCAGGAGCAAGCCGCCGGCCGCCTGCTCGCCCCGCGCATCTACTGCGTTGGCGCCATGATTGACGGTACGGACCCCGCTTGGCCGGACCTCGCATACGCTCTCACCTCGCGCTACCAGATTCCCATGTTCGTCGAACGCGACAAGCAGGCTCACGTCGACATGATCAAGGCCTATGCCAATCTTTCCGACCGACTCTTGCGGCGCCTCTCGGAAGAAGCCAAAAAAGCGGACCTCCGCGTGGTCATCGATCAGTGGGACCGCAACGGCTCTCCGGATCTCAGCGCCGCCGGCATCTCCGGCTACGCGCATGCCGCCACGCGAAAAATGTCCGCCGATGACGTTCAGCTCATCAAGGACCGCAATCTCTTTGTGATCACCACTCTCGTGGTTCACGAATCGTTCGCGCGCACACGCTTCCACGATGTGCATTTTCTCGATGAACCGCTGATCGCCTACACCACTCCGCCGTGGTTCCTCACGGAACTTCGGAAGTTCATCAACAAACCGCAATCCGACGACGAGAAAAAGGACACGGCCACAGCTGTCGCGGAGTTTGAAGAGTCCAAGCGGAACGTGAAGAAATTTTTCGAGGCTGGAATTCTCCTTGCCACAGGAACGGACGCGCCCTATCCTGCGGTCTTTCAGGGGGAAGGGGTGCATCACGAATTGGAATTGCTGGTCGAAGCGGGATTGACTCCGCTGCAGGCGCTGCGTGCAGCCACTTACGATGCGGCGCGCATCATGAAAGCGGAAAACGATTGGGGCAGCCTCGTGGCAGGCCGCCGCGCCAACGTGCTTATTGTCGCCGGCCATCCCGCGGAAAAAATCAGCGACACGCGCAAAATCGAAACCGTCATTTTCAATGGAAAAATTCTGGACCGAGCCGCCCTGCGCTTCGATCCCAAGCGCGATCCCGGCTACCGCGTCGTCCCCGGCCTCTACAACCCCTAGATGACGTACACTCGCATCCATGCTCTTCATGGTCATTGAACGCTTCAAGCACGGGGGCGCAGCGGCAATAGGTAGACGATTCCAGCAGAGTGGCCGAATGCTGCCCGAGGGCGTCAACTATCACGCGAGCTGGATTGATCTGACCGGCGCGCGGTGTTTCCAGGTCATGGAAGCGCCGAATATGGAATCGTTGAACTCCTGGATTAGTCGCTGGGAAGATCTCATCGACTTTGAAATCGTTCCCGTCCTCACCTCCGCTGACTTCTGGGCTAAAAGTTCCCTCGAATAGACCGTCCGTCGCCACCTGCTCCCCATTCGCCGGGAAGCGCGTCTAACCCCGCATGCGCTCAGGTCAAATGTCTACCCAACGAAGCACAGAACGACTGGAACTGCTGCAGGGTACTCTGGATCTACTGATCTTGCGCAGGCTGATCTTTGGACCACAACACGGGCAAGGGATCGCACGCGCCATCCAGGAAACGTCGGAGAAAGAGCTGCTCGTCGAGCATGGCGCCCTCTATCCCGCGCTCCAGCGGCTGGAAGAGCGCGGCTGGATCTCCGCGAAGTGGGGAGTCTCTTCCAACAACCGTAAAGCGCGGTTCTATTCGCTGACGGCAGCGGGCCGCAAACAACTGGTCAAAGAAACCAACAAATGGAAGCGATTGACAGGGGCCATCGCGCGGATTCTAGGACCGGAGGGGGCGAAAAGCTAATGTCATGTTCGGACGGAAACGCAAACTCGGCGACTTCACCTCCGAAATCGAAGCCCACATAGAGCTCGAGATAGAGCGCTTGCGGGAGCAGGGGATGAGTGAAGAGGAGGCCCGAGCAACGGCCCGCCGTTCCTTCGGCAACGTCTTGCAAGCCGAAGAGCGCTTCTACGAATCACGCCGCTGGCTCTGGTGGGATCACTTCTGGCAGGACATTCGCTACGCCGTGCGTGTGCTGCGCAAGTCCCCGGGCTTCAGCGCCATCGCGGTCTTGACGATTGCCTTGGGCATCGGAGCGACGACGGCGATTTTCAGCGTGGTCGATGCGACGCTACTGCATCCGCTTCCGTACCCCCAACCGGAGCAGCTCGTCAGCATCGAGGACGATCTTCCCGGTGCGGGCGCGCGGAATGTGGGGATGTCCGAGCCGGAGTGGCAGGACCTTCAGCATTCGGGAATTTTCGAATACGTTTCGCCGACGTGGTACGACGACAACAATCTCACTGGCTCCTCGGAGCCTGCGCGCGTCAGCTTGCTGATCGTCGCGCCGGATTATTTTGCGATTTTGGGCGTGAAACCGCAATTGGGTCGCACGTTTAATCCAGACGATCACACGCCAGGGTTTACTACGGAGGTCGTGATCAGCGACGGCATGTGGAAGCGTGCCTTCGCAAGCGATCCGCATGTCCTGGGCAAAAATGTGCGGATGGATACCGACCTGTATCACATCGTGGGCGTGATGCCTCCCGGTTTTCATGCCCCAGGGCGAACCGCAAGAAACAGGAATATCGAGATCTGGGCGGCAACCAGTTTTTACGGGCCGCCTTTGTATGACCACCCGCCACGGAACGGACGAAATCTTCCGACAGCCATCGCGCGACTTAAAACGGGACTGGCCATTGCAGACGCGCAGAGGCGCGTGAACGCACTTGTCGCATCTTTGCAGAAACAATTCCGCAATGATTACCCGCTGCAAGCCGGGTGGACCGTACGCTTGGTGCCGCTCAAGGAAATCGTGGTCGGCGATGTTCACCAGTCGTTGATTCTGCTGCTTGGCGCCGTGGGATTGGTTTTGCTGATCGGGTGCGTGAATGTTGCGAACCTCTTGCTCGCGCGCGCCAGCGCACGAAGGCGCGAAATGGCCGTTCGACAGGCGCTCGGGGCCGCGCGGTCGCGGCTTACGCGTCAGCTGTTGACGGAGAGTTTGCTGCTTTCGCTGCTCGGTGGACTGGCCGGGGTGGCGATTCTCTTTTTCACCAAGGGGTTTCTGCTGCGAATCGTGCCTGAAAGCCTGCCTCGGCTCAACGAAGTATCGATTAACTGGGTTGTTTTGGTTTTCGCCCTCGGCGCCTCTCTCATCGCCGGCGTGATTTTCGGTGTGGCTCCCGCTTTGCATGCCGGACGCGTGGACTTGACGCATGCGCTCAAACTAGAAGGGCGCGGCTCGACCGGGTCAAGAGAGCAAGCGCGCGCGCGCCGCGTGCTGGTGGTAACAGAATTTGCGCTTTCTCTGGTGCTGATGATTGCCGCGGGCCTTCTGCTGCGCAGTTTCTGGGACTTGCTGAATGCGCAACTGGGATTCAATCCACAGAATGTGATGGTGCTCCGGACGAGACTGCCCTACCCCAACGATCTCAAGGTTGACGTATACGCAACCGTTTCGCAGACTGCTCCGTTTTTTCGCGAATTACTTCGGCGCAGCAGAACACTGCCAGGAGTAGAAGAAGCAGCGATTGGTGATTTCGGCGCTGTTCCATTAGGGCATGATCGAGACAATCAAACGCCGCCAGTGCCGTTGATCCTCGAAGACCACGAGACGGGAATCGACCAGTCTCCTTTGGTGGACCCGTCCTACGTAACGCCAGAATATTTTCACTTGATGGGCATGACGCTGCTGCGCGGGCGTTTCTTCACCGACTTCGACACCGAGGAGGCGCCCGGGGTCGCGGTAATCAATCAGGCCATGGCGCAAACGTATTGGCCAAACGAAGATGCCCTGGGGAAGCACCTGAAACTATCACGATCGGCGTCTTCCTGGGCCACCGTGGTCGGCGTAGTCGCGGATGCTCGGACAGAATCGCTGCAGAACCCCAGTGTCCCGGAAATCTATACCAGTCTGTATCAGCGTGTCTCGCGCCATTCGGTGCACCATCTGGCGATATTTCTGCGCGGACATTTGGACGCCGCCGCGATTCCAGATGAAGTGCGCGAGCAAGTGCAGTCCGTCGATGCGACACTTCCTGTTTTCGGTACACAGACACTCAATGAAACGGTATCCGCGTCTCTCGCGGAGAGGCGATTCTCGATGGAGATGGTCGGTCTTTTCGCTTTGACGGCCTTGCTTCTCGCGGGGATAGGAATTTACGGAGTGCTTTCCTATCTCGTAAGCGAGCGCACACACGAAATCGGTATTCGGATCGCGCTCGGCGCGGAAAAGACGAATATCCTGCAGATGGTCCTGCGTCAAGGATTGGGGCTCACCCTTGCGGGAACTGCTGTTGGGCTTGTTGGTGCGTTGATCGTGACGCATTTAATGACAGGATTGCTTTACGGCGTGAGGCCGACAGATCCACTCACGTTCCTGGGCGTCGCTGTCCTTCTGATCGGTGTTGCTCTACTTGGCTGCTATATTCCCGCGCGCCGCGCCATGCGTGTCGATCCGCTGGTCGCCCTCCGCCATGAGTAATCTCGTGGGTCTAGATTTGTGAATTTAGTTCATTTTGTGGAATGAGGAGAGTTAGTCCAATGAAACAAATACCAATCTGCTGCTTGTTGGCAGTGGTCATCTTTACAGTGGCCGCCTTGGGACGGGGCACAAAGAACGCCGCGAGCGCGGCTCAGGCGACGCAGCGGTCGGTTGCGCGTGTGGTTGACCTGAAGGCGTCCGACGGCACCCTGCTGAAGGCGAGCTACTTTGCCGCGGCCAAGCCGGGCCCTGGTGTGCTGCTGCTGCACCAGAGCAACCGGACACGTGACTCGTGGGACGGCGTAGCCCGGCAACTCGCGGCGGCTGGAATCAACACGCTTACGCTCGATATGCGCGGATTTGGCGAAAGCGGCATGCCTTATACCAAACTGACGGACGCGGAAAAGGAAAAGGTACGCGCGATGTGGTGGCCTAGCGACATTGACACAGCGTTTCAATACTTGGTTTCGCAGCCGGGCGTCGAGCGCGACGTCATCGGCGTGGGAGGAGCCGGGTGGTTCGGCGTCCTCCCTTCGGTAGAAGTAGCGCGTCAACATTCTGCTGGGGTGAAATCGCTGGTTTTGCTTTCCGGAGAGACCCTCCAAGACGGCCTGCAATTCCTGCGGCAGGCGTCACAACTGCCCGAACTGTTCGTCGTGGACGACGGCGACGAATACCCTCCCACGGTCGAGGCGATGGAATGGCTCTACATCAGCTCCTCCAGCCCGGGGAAGAAGTTCGTGCACTATTCGGCTGCACAAGACGCGCCCTGGATTTGGTATGAAACCAACGATGCCAGCAAAGTTCCCGCCAAGGGTGGTCATGGCACCGACATGTTCAAGCCACATCCCGAGCTGCCCGGCATCATCGTGGAGTGGTTTGTAACCACGCTGATTAAGACTCCGGGGCACGCGCCAGCGGACGCCTTGGCATCTGCGGCAATCCTCAATCAACTCTGGACGTCCGAAGGAGTCGCGCGCGTCAAGCAGCAACTGATGGAAGCCCGGCGGAGAGATCCCCAGGCGCAGTTGTTCCCGGAAATTAACGTCGACATCATAGGCGAAGATCATGTGCGCGAAGGCGAGTCGAAGAGGAAGGCTGGCCAGTTGCGCGAGGCCAAGATGCAGATAGACACAGCGATTGAGATTTTCAAGCTCAACCTCCTCGCGTATCCGGACTCGGCCGACGCGCACTATAACCTGGCCGATGCCTATTTGAAAAATGGACAGAAGGATCTGGCGCGCCAGTACGCGGAAAAGGCGCTGGCCATGATTGATTCTCACAAAGCACCTCTGTCGTCGTGGTCCGATACCGAGCAGCGGCGCGCCGAGATTCGTAGCGGCGTGCAGGACACACTCAAAGAGCTAAATGCAGCCCATTGATTTTGATAAGGGCGTGATTCGGTTACAAGGCCGGTGCATGAAATTTCAATCTTTTGGCGCAACGAAATTACTAAATTGAGGGGAATCATTCGAATGAAGCTAAATCGAATCTTCTTGTCGTTGGTCGCATCACTTTCCACTCTGTTTTCAAGTGGGCAGGTCGCTGCCCAAGCTCCGGTTTCCGTCAGTTTGGTAAAGGCTGGCCGCTTGCTCGATCCCAAATCGGGGAATGTGCTTTCGCCCGCGGCGGTCTTGATTGAAGGGGGCAAGATCAAGGAAGTAGGAGCGCCCGCGCAAGTGCAACCTCACGTACCGGCGGGCGCCAAGACCATTGATTTGGGCAGCGCGACGCTCCTTCCGGGGCTGATCGACAGTCACACCCACTTGCTTCTCGACGTGATTGTTCCTTCAGAAGAGGAGTACGAACGCCGCTACAACGGGGACTTTGTTCCGGACCAACTGCTAGCCATCGTCGAGTCGCCCAGTAAACGTGCCTTTCTGGGCGCTCAGTTGGCGCGCGAAGACCTGGAGAGCGGCTTCACGACTGTCCGCAATCTAGGTCACTCCGGAATCGATGGCGATGCCGCCCTGCGCGACGCTATTAACGCCGGTCGTGTCTCCGGCCCCAGGGTCCTTGCTGCGGGCCGGAAAATCACTGCGCTCGGTAATTACGTCCAAAGCCTCAATCCCGCGCTTGCTGAATCCATCCTGCGGCAGGAATTTCTCAACGTCTCGAACCTGGAAGAAGGGCGGCGCGCCGTAGATGCGAACCTCTTCTATGACGTGGATGTTATCAAAGTCACGCTCGACGACGAGGGCGTCGGAATTGACACGCCAGTGATGTCCGCGATCGTTGAAGAAACTCATCGCGCGCACAAAAAGATTGCCGCCCATGCCGTAGGTCAACGTGCCATCCAAATTGCCATCGACGCGGGCGTGGACAGTATCGAGCACGGCAACAACGTAACCGACGACCAGTTGAAGATGATGCGTGACAAGGGCATCTTCTTCGACATCACGCCAACCTTTTGGAGCGGGTTCTATATGAAGATCGCCGAGCCGAGCATTGTGTTTCCACCCGCTATAAAGGCTCAGCTGGCCGCTGCCGATGAACGCAGAAGTAAAATGGCGGTCGACCTCGTTCAGCGGATCCTCAAGTCAGGAGTGAAGTTCGCGGCTGGATCAGATATGGGCTTTTTCTATCCCGGAAAAACGAAGGGCCAAGCCTCGGCGACAATGTTTCCCCATTTGCATGACGCCGGAATGCCGCCGCTCGATATCCTTCGCGCCGTCACCACCAACGCTGCCGAAATGCTCGGCTGGCAGGACCGCGTGGGTGCAATTGAACCAGGAAAATTCGCCGACCTCGTGGCCGTTGCAGGAGACCCGATCGCCGACATTACTGAGCTCGAGCGCGTCCGCTTCGTGATGAAAGACGGTCAAGTGGTTCGAAATGACCTTGCGTCGCATTAGGGCGTATCCTCCTGATGCGGCAGCACTGCACTTGATCCGGGACGATAAGGCGATCGCTTTCCCTGCCAATATAGCGCGAACATGAAAACTACCGCTGCGATCTTGTGTCATCCCCGGCGCGGGGTCTTAACGGGAGGCGAAGTTTAACTCCTTTCTAGGTTCAGCTACTTGGAAAGCCTTCGCAACAGAGCCATCCCTTCGGCATCGTTCAGGATGCTTTTGACATTCAGCAGAGCAATCAAGTCAGCGAGGATCTTCCGCATTTCTTGATCGGCGCCGTTCACGGCCTCGAGCTGCGGGCTCGGGATCGGCGAATCCAGTGCAGCCACTTTCTCGCCCGCCAACTCGGCCAGCCACGATCCAAGCACACGGAGTTGTTCAGGCGCGGCTGTCGTAAACAAGAGGCCCATGCCCATCCCAACCTTTGAATAGACAACTTTTGCCTGCGTCTTGAAGGAATGGCCGTCTTTTGTGATCATGAGCATGACGGCGGCGTCCTTCGTGAACGGGCTAATCGTATCCACGTAGCAACCATTCCTGCTGATATCGGAAAGCCGGCCAAGTACTCGGGTGTCTGCCTGGATATCGATTGCTTCGACGGCGGGCGAAAAAGGAAAGCGGGGACAACTGCGCTTTTCAACGGCCCCAGCGGGAGCAGGAGGCGGCGGACGATACATCGTTTTGTTAAGCAGTTCCATTATCCGACTTCTAGCCTGCGCTTAGCTACAAGTGCATCGGGAACAAGCCGATAAATTCACTCACACTAGCGCACTGTTTAGACGAGCCGATCGGAAGCCGCATACTCATTGATGAACGACGACGGCCGATTCGGAATCCCAGCCTTGAGCATGACGCTGAATTCGTGGGGAAGCACCGGCCGGCTGAAATAGTATCCTTGCGCCTCCTCACATTGGTGAGCCCTAAGAAATTTCAGCTCTTCCCGCGTTTCGACACCCTCGGCAACGACCCGCAGCTTCATGCTGCGGCCCATGCTGATCACCGCGGTCACGATGGTCGTATCGTCCGGAGCAGAAGTGATTTGCCGGACAAACGATTGGTCGATCTTCAGCGCATCAATCGGGAACTTTCTCAGGTAGCTTAAGCTGGAGTAGCCCGTGCCGAAATCATCAACGGCAATCTGCACCCCTCTTGCTCTCAAAGTTTTGAGCACGGAGGTGGCGGACTCGGCGCGCTTCATCAAAACGCTTTCCGTAAGTTCGAGCTCGAGTGATTTCGGATCGAGGCCAGTTTCGCTGAGAGTTGTGAACACCCTCTCTAGAAAATTGTCGTCACGGAACTCCATCGAGGAGATGTTCACCGCGATGGTGCTCAGGGGCAGACCCGCGTCCAGCCAAGTACGAGCCTGCTTGCATGCTTCACGAAGCACCCACTGGCCGATCGGCAGGATGAGGCCGCAATCTTCCGCGACGGGGATGAAATTCGCCGGAGAGACGGGGCCGCGAGTCGGATGGGTCCAGCGAATCAGGGCTTCCGCACCGGTTATCTCTCCAGTGGCGAGCTTGACCTTAGGCTGGTAATGCAACGAGAACTCTTTTCGCTCAAGGGCGCGGCGCAGACTCTCCTCGATGGATTGCCGCTCCACGGCGCGGACGTTCATGGCCGGCTTAAAAAATTGATAGCTCTGACGTCCATTTTCCTTGGCCTGATACATCGCTGTGTCCGCGTTTTTGACGAGTGTCTCGGCATCCAGCCCGTCGTCGGGGTATACACTTACGCCGATACTGGTGGTGAGGTGAAGGTCGTGATGGTCGATGGAATGAGCCTGTGCCACAGCTTCCAGGACCCGCAGGGCCGTGATGGCAGCATCTTCCTGCTGCTCCATTTCGGAAAGCAACACGACAAACTCATCGCCCCCTTGCCGGCTCACGGTGTCCGAGCTGCGCACGCAACCCACGAGGCGTTTTGCGATGGATTGCAGCAGCTTGTCGCCGATGGGATGTCCTAGGGAATCGTTGACGTGTTTAAAGCCATCCAAGTCCAAAAAAAGTACCGCGACTTTTTTGGAGTGCCGTGCAGCCAACCCGATCGCCTGGTTCACACGGTCGTTGAGGAGCATGCGGTTGGGCAAGCCGGTTAGAAAATCGTGCTCGGCGGAATGCGTCATCTGCACCACCATAGCCCGGGCCGCGCTGACGTCACGAAAAACGATGACCGCTCCGGTCGGCTGTCCTTCCCGGTTGTGGATGGGAGCAACGGAGTCTTCAATGGGAATCTCAAAACCGTCGCGCCGGATAAGGATACAATTCGCCGGCAAGTGCACGGTGCGGTTTTGGCCCACGGCCCGCTCCATGGGATTTGGGGTGGTTTCGCGGCTCACGGCGTCAAGGATTCTGAATACTTCGGCCATCGGCCGGCCGGTCGCTTCTTTCCAAGCCCAGCCGGTCATTTTTTCCGCGACCAGATTCAGAAAAGTAATATTCCCCTGGATGTCCGTGCAAACGACGGCGTCACCAATGCAGTTGAGCGTGACCTGGGCGCGTTCCTTTTCGATGAAGAACGCTTCCTCCAGAGTCTTGCGCTCGACGGCGTAGCGCAACGCGCGGAGCAAACCGCGCCCATCGATTTGGCCCTTGATGAGATAGTCTTGCGCGCCTTCTTGCAAAGCTTGCGTGGCCATGGACTCGTCGTCCGAACCCGTCAGCACCACCAGAGGGACGCGGGGCGCAGCCGTGTGGGCTCTTCGTACCGCTCCCAACCCCTGCACATCGGGTAGCCCCAGATCGAGCAAAATAATGTCAAACGCGCCCTGCCCAAGATGCTCTTCGGCTTCACCCATGCACTCCACGTGCGTCAAATCAATGTTGTGCAAGCCCTGCTCGTTGAACATCTCCCGAAGCAAACGGGCATCGCCGGGGTTATCCTCCACCAGGAGAAGGACCTTAATCGATTTCTTCTTCATTCGCTTTTCCTCTGGTTCGGCAGCTTGACCTCTGTCAGCCAGAAATCATTAATGCTCTTCACCAAAGCCTCGAACGCCCCCAGTTGTACCGGCTTGCTGAGGTAGCAGTTGGCCCGCAGCTGATAACTTTTCATAATGTCCACCTCCGCCTCGGAGGTAGTCAGAATGACAATGGGAATCGTTTTCAGGCTCTCATCCTCCTTGATATGCGCCAAAACTTCGCGACCATCCATTTTGGGCAGATTCAGATCCAACAAGATGATGTCCGGGCGCGGAGCATTGGTGTGCCTCCCCTCGTGCTTCAGAAAGGCCATGGCCTCCACGCCGTCACAAGCGACGTGCAGATGGATGGACTGATTGGCATCGCGAAAGGCTTCCCGCGTCAACCGGACATCACCCGGACTGTCTTCGACCAAAAGAACTTCCGTGGGAACACCTTTTTTCACGACGGAATTCATGATTGCGTCTCGCTTCCTGTCGTAGCAAGGGGAACGGTCAAACTCTTCCTGGATTCTGACTGGATTGAAATGCGGCCACCAATTCCGGCGGCGCCGACGCGCGCGTGAAGCAGTCCGCGGTTAACCTCGAGAGGAAAAACGATTGTGGTCGAATTCATGCTCAAGCGGTCAGCCTCTGCTGCGGCAACTTGACCTTCGTCATCCAGAAATCATTGATGCTCTTCACCAGAGCCTCGAACTGCTCCAACTGAACGGGCTTAGTGAGGTAACAATTGGCCTGAAGTTCGTAGCTTTTTGCAATGTCCACCTCCGCCTCGGAGGTGGTCAGAATAACGATGGGAATCATTTTCAGGCTGGGATCTTCCTTGATGTGAACCAGAACCTGGCGGCCGTCCATTTTGGGGAGGTTCAGATCCAGCAAAATGATCCCCGGACGAGGAGCATGGGTGTGGACCCCCTCGTGGCGCAGAAAGGCCATGGCCTCCACGCCGTCGACGGCCACGTGCAAATGGATGGACTTGTTGGCTTCGCTGAAGACCTCCCGCGTCAACCGCACATCACCAGGACTGTCTTCGACCAGAAGAACTTCTATTGGCATGCCTTTTCCTCCCATGCTTTCTCCGATCAAATTCATGATTTCCGTTCACCTCCTGCCAGGGCAAACTGAAAGGTGGAACCTTGCCCTAGCTGTGACTCGACCGAGATGCGGCCGCCGTGCCGCTCGACAATTTTCTTGCAGATGGCCAAACCGATGCCGGTTCCGGCGAACTCTTCTCGCTTGTGCAGGCGCTGGAACATGCCAAAAATCTTTTCGAAGTACTGGGGGTCGATCCCCAAGCCGTTGTCCTTCACCGAAAAGATCCATTTCATGGCGCTATTCCTGGCCGAGATGTGTACCCTGGGAATACCGGTGTTCTGGTATTTGATGGCATTGCCGACGAGGTTTTGAAATAACTGAATCAGTTGCATTTCATCAGCCAGTATCTCCGGCAGGGGATCGTGGGTCACAAGAGCGCCGCTCTCATCGATGGCGCTGCGCAAATTGATAAGCGCCTGTTGCAACGCCCCTTCACTGGAGACACGGAGCAGCTCTAGTCCTTTTGTCCCCACGCGCGAATACGTCAGCAAATCCTGAATAAGCCGTTGCATGCGGCTGGCCCCGTCTACCGCAAAAGCGATAAACTCATCGGCGTCGGCGTCCAGCTTTCCCTTGTACCGCCTGGAGAGAAGCTGCGTGTAACTGGCCACCATGCGCAGCGGCTCTTGCAAATCGTGAGAGGCAATGTAAGCAAATTGTCCCAATTCCTCATTCGAACGGTTTAATTCCCCCACCTTATCCAAAAGATTCTCTTCGGCTTTTTTGCGCACGCTGATGTCGCGAATCGCCGCCGTCACAAGAATCCCCTCCGCGCTCTCCAGAGGACTTAACATGATCTCGATCGGAAAGTCGCTTCCATTCTTCCGTCGCCCGGTGAGCTCAATTCCTGTTCCGATCTGCTGCGCCAGCGCGTCTTCCGCGGATCGCAGGGCGTCGGCAACGAGGCGCTCCGCGAAGCCTTCGGGAATGATGTTTTTCACTTTCTGTCCGACGAGCTCGTCGCGGCTGTATCCGAACTGCTTCTCCGCCTGCACATTCAACAGTACGATTTCTCCGCCGGGGTTCACCACCACCATCGCGTCCGGCGCGGCTTCCAACAGCCCGCGATACCGGCCTTCCATTCTCGCCAGGTGATTCTCCGCCTCCCTGCGCACGCTGATGTCGCGAATCGCCGCCGTCACAAGAATCCCCTCCGCGCTCTCCAGAGGACTTAACATGATCTCGATCGGA
>Ga0210410_10000170_pt1 | contig 95660 bp, 95 predicted proteins | sample IncBWC4MmetaG_FD_161058 | JGI IMG/M metagenome (GOLD analysis project Ga0210410, IMG submission 161058) | Forest soil microbial communities from Barre Woods Harvard Forest LTER site, Petersham, Massachusetts, United States - Inc-BW-C-4-M | ecosystem: Environmental > Terrestrial > Soil >... | reverse complement strand
CGCGGCACTCCCTGCACAGGAGCGTGCCTATCGGCTGATCTTCGAGGACGTCACCGACGTGGTCGCCATCGTCCATTCTGCGGACCAGGCGACCATCGACATTCGCGTCAATCACAGTTTGCCGGTGTTCATCGCGGGCCCCGCGAAGATGCTCTCGCAGCCGCGCTTGAGTCCCTGCGCGAACTTCGGCCCGGCCTCGCCGCCTGCGAGTCGCTGCGTCCGCCTCGACAATGATGGCAATCACTATTTACAGGTCAAGTCGCTGATAGTCGCTGGCGCCGATTGGCGCAAGGACCTCAATTCAGGCGCGCGGGTGCTGGCCGGCGCCTGGCGCCAATGGACGTTCGAAGTGCCGCCGAACGCGGCAGGAGTCTTGCAGGTGCAAGCCAACACCACGGGTGGGCTGGTGACGTTCACATTGCCCAACCTCGCGCGCTAGTTGATTGGAGGCTGTGGCTGGTGTTGGGTGCAGCGGTGCCGTCGCATGCGCAGCCGGTAAACCCGGCCCAATCCGCCAGCAACACTCGAATGAGCCCCAAAGTCGAACTCCTGTTTCTCGACGTTCGAGTCAATGGCCAACCGCTATCAGGAATCGTCCGCGCAGAGCGCACAGCGGATGGCCGCCTGATTCTTCCGCGCGAAACCTGGACAGAAGCGCGGCTCAGGGCGGCCGGCGAATTGGTGCAAATGGGGGTTGGCGGAGGCGGATACGCGCTCGAAGCCTCGGCCGGGGTCCTCTACAATTTGAACCGCAGCAAGGCTACCCTCGACATCACGGCGCCGGCCGCGGCCTTCGATTCGACGGCCCTGTCGCTCGCCCAGCCGAGGTCCCTCCCAACCGCACCCTCCCCGCTCGGCGGCTACTTGACTTATGATGTTTCCGCCGACCGCACCGAACGCTCAGCCACGAATTACGGCGCCATCTTGGAGGCGGTCGGATTCGGCGCCTACGGTGCGCTGGTCGCTGATGTGGCGATTCGCCGCGACGGCGCGGCGCAATCACTCGTCCGCACCGACACCTACTCGCGCACCGATATGCCTGGAAACATGGATACGCTGGTGATCGGCGATACCGTCAGCAGTGACGGGATGTGGAGCCGGCCGGTGCGCTATGGCGGCGTGCGCTATGCGCGCGATTTCGCCCTGGCGCCTGGCTATATCACGTACCCGACCCCCTCAATATCGGGTTCGGCGGCACTGCCCTCGACGGTGGACCTGCTGGTGAACAACCAGCACGCATCGACTTCAGCGGTGCAACCGGGGCCTTTCGATTTAACGCAAGTGCCCCTCGTCACGGGGGCGGGACAACTGCAGCTCATCGTGCGCGATATGCTGGGCCGCGAGACCCTCATCAATCAAAGCTACTACCTCGTACCGCAGTTGCTCACACCCGGATTGGAGGATTTCTCGTACGAAGCGGGCTCGTTTCGGGAACAGTACGGCGTCCGCAGCGATGATTACGGCGCGGCGTTCAGCGCGGGAACCTATCGGCGCGGCTTCACGGACTCGGTGACCGGCGGGGTGCGCGCGGAGGCGCAGCGCGGGCGCGCCGCTGCCGGAACGGAGATCGCGGCGCTCATCAACGACTTTGTGGTTGTCGGACTTGCCGCGGGATATTCAGCCTCGCAGGGAGAACACGGCGCACACTACGTCGCCAACCTACAACGGGTGACGCCCCAATTCGGGTTAAGTCTCGGGGTGCAGCGTTTCGACGCAGGGTACTCACAGTTCGGCGCCACGGCGGCAGAACCCAAACCCAAGGATCAACTTGACGCCGCCGGCGGAGGCTCACTTGGCCACGGCATGACGGGAGGCCTGAGCTATGTCCGGCAAACGACCTGGGAGGGCGATCGTTTCTCGCTGGTCGGCGCCAATCTCGGCCTAGCCTTGCCCCATAACGCTTACCTCAGCATTTCTGCCAATCGGGAACTCAACGCGGGCAAGAGCTGGGGCGGCGCCCTCAGTCTGATCGTGCCCTTGGATACGCGGCGACTGCTGGCCGCCGGCAGCGCACAGAATCCCGGCGGCCATGTCATCAATACCGTACAGGCGACCCAGTCCGTGCCCACGGGTCCCGGCTGGGGTTGGCGCTACGCCGCGAGCGACAATCCGACACAGCGTTTTCAAGCCGGCGGAACCTACAATAGCAACTACGGGCAGGTAACTGCGCAGGGCAATCAAGGCGTGGACGCAAACGCCGTTCGCCTCGGCGCGAGCGGGTCGATGGGCTGGATGGAAGGGTTGGCATTCGCGTCGCGTCGCATCGACCAGGGGGCGTTCGCCATCGTCAAGGTTGGCGACATCCCCGACATACCGGTGTCGCTCAGCAATCAGGTGGCGGCCATCACCAATGCCAAGGGCTTGGCGTTGGTGCCCAATCTGCTTCCCTATCAATCCAATCGATTGACCCTGGATCCCGATCAACTGCCCTTTGACGTCGAAATTCACGGAGTGAGCGAAATGGTGGTGCCCTATGCGCGCAGCGGCGCGTTCGTCAATTTTCCGGTGAAGCGCTCTCGAAATGCCCTTGTCGCGCTGAGACAGCCCGACGGCGCGCCGGTGCCCGCAGGCGCGCACGTCGTGGTGACGCCCGGCGACCAGGAATTCATGGTCGCTCGGCGAGGCGAGGTGTACCTGATGGATCTCGCAGCGGATGGTCGGATCACGGTACGTTGGAACGACGGCGGTTGTGAACTGCCGCTGAGACTTCCACCCGCATCGGCGGGTGCCGAGTCGCCCCGGATCGGGCCATTGATCTGCGGAGTTGCGCCATGAACATTTCCGAGAAATCCACTGATTGCCGGCGAATCGCAGGGGACCGGCCGCGCGGGTCGCGGATTGCGGAGCTGTCATTGATGCTGGTCGCGGGCGCGTGTATGCCCGCGCAGGCAGTCCCGACCTGCACCGTTGCATCGGGCGCAGTGCTGTCGTTCGGCGCCGTGCCGGCATTGGCCAGTACCGGCGATGTAACCACAAACAGCGGCAGCAGCTTCTGGGTGAATTGCACGAGCGATGTAGCCGCGGCGCCCGCGCTCTATTCCGCGACACCGCGAACCTTGCTGTCCGGGGTCAACAGCCTGCCATTTACCTTGAGCATGGCCGCCCCCGGCGGCGCCGAATTGCCCACCGCGTCACCCGGGGCGCAGCTCGGCATTACCAGGAACGGGGCCAATCAAATGCTGACGTTGTACGGGAAGATCTTGACCACCAATTTCCAATCGCTGGCGTCGGGCACGTATTCAAGATCGATCACATTGACCCTTGAATACTGATCCGATATACCACCTCGCTTCGATGCGGCAACCGCCGCCTTTTATATAGGAGTCGATGAATGAGCAGAATACTCACATTTGGCGCTGCCGCCCTGTGTCTCGCGAGCGCGACCGGGTGCACAGACCTCAAGCCACTGCAGGCACAGGTGGACGAGTTGACGCAGCAGGTCGCTCGCCTCTCTTCGGATCGGGACAGCCTGAAGGCCGCCGTCGGCAGCGCCGCGCGCGCGGCGTCGACGGCGCAATCGGCGGCGGAGCAGGCGCAGAATCGCGCCGATGCAGCCGCATCAGCCGCGCAGGCAGCTCAGCAGAGCTGCGATTCAATCAATGAAAAGATCGATCGTATGTTCAAGAGATCACCGCCGAAGTGACCATGGCGGGCAGCATTGCTCGTGCACATCAATGCTCCCCAGTTTCCGCGCCCTCGCGCCAAAGCGCCGAAAACGCCGCGGATGCCGTCCATTTGCACGCAACGCCGATGCCTATGCCGACCACGGTGTCCAAGAGGCGCAGCAGCGGCTGACCACGGGCGTGGGCGGGAGTGATGATCGCGACGACCATGACAACGATCGTCGTGATCGCCGTCGTGACGATATCCTCACGCCGGTTGAGGAGCATCATCACCAGGGTTCCAATCGTAACGAGAATCGGTATGCCAACCGCCGTGGGCGGAAGCATTGTCAAGTAGAACCAGCAGAGCGCGAAACTCACACAGGTGGCGATGAATCGAGCGAGCCCCGCTGAGAGGCTGTGCGCTCGCGTGTCGCGGAACACAAAGGCCGCCGCCGCGGCGGCCCACATTCCTCCGAGCAAGTCATCGTCCCGTGCGGTAGCCGGGATCAGTATCGACGTCGTGATCGCGTAGGCGATCACGCAAGCGATGCCCATGTTGATGGAGTAGACGACATCCCACGCGGATGGCTTTCTGAATGCCGACGCAAACGTCTTGCTGGGCGAATCGTGAGTCATTTGCTGCTCCTCGCCTTCTCAAGAAAATCAGAGGAGCCTGTTGGGCTGCTCATTTCGTTACCGTACACGTGGCGCTGCCCAGTTCAACCTGTTGAAGGCCGGGCAGATCTGTCGTCGGAAAGGGCTGCTGTCCGTTCCCAGCGGGCTGTACGCAGTCATAGCTCAGCAGGAAAGCCATGACGGCCGCGTATTCGTCAGGCTTGAGTGAACCGGGAGCGGTGAGCGGCATCGTTTGGGTCACGACGACGCGAAGTTGAGACCCGTTCAGGTGCGAATGGGCGAAGCCCGGTCCCGTCAGAGCGGGTGCCGATATGCCCTGCAGATTGGCGCCATGGCAAACCGCACACTCCTTGGCATAAACCTCGCTGCCTTGCGTGACCTGCTGTTTGGTGTAAGGCGCGGAGCCAGTGGATTTGGACGGCGCCTCGGAAAGTCCGCCGACACCGTTGGAGGCATGGGCGAGCGCGACCTGTCCGGTCGCATCGTTCACCACGGCGGGCGCGTTTCCCAACCGGTAGGCGATCACCCGGCTACCTTCCGAGGTAGGAAGATTCGGGGTTTGCTGATTTCCCGCTTGGCCCACCACCACGGCCACATACTGCGTGCCGTTGAGGCTATAAGCCGAAATCGGTCCGACCACGGCCGAACCGGTGGAATCCTTCCAGTACTGGTGCCCGGTTGACGCATCGAACGCGTAAATATTTCCACCGACGTCGCTGGTGAACGCCAGGCCGCTGGCTGTGATCAACACACCTCCCTCGGCCGGGTAGGGAAGCGCGTTGCGCCAGCGCAATTTTCCGGTGTCGACGTCGATGGAAGTCAACACGCCGGTGCCGTTCTGGCGTTTCGGAAATGGGCCGCCTGAATACACCTGCCCCGGGATGTACTGCGGATCGTCGCTGGTGATTTTCCAACTGGCGCACTCTTCGGTGCTCGGCACCAGGAACGAGTTGCTGTTCGGATCATACGCGCCGCCGTTCCATTCGATGCCGCCGCCGTGATTCGGGCACGCTTCGGTACCATCGTGGCTGGGGCGCGTATCGATCCCGACTTGCCTGCTGAGCGCCAGACGGTGCACCACCTTGCCTGATTGGCGATCCAGCAGCACAAAGTTTCCCGCCTTGTCCCCGATCGCCACCAGTGGATGGGTTCGTCCGCCAACCTGGCCATCGAACAACACTGGAATCATGGCTGGATCGTAATCGTGCGTGTCATTCTGCACGAGCTGGTAGTACCACTTGATCTTGGGTCTGGCGCCCGAGATATCGAGAGCCACCAGCGAGTTCGTATAGAGATTCTTCCCCATTCTTTTCGTTGCGACGAAGTCAGGACCGGGATTTCCAGGCGCGACAAATAACGTGTCCGTGACTTGATCGACCGCTACCCCGCTCCACACCGCGCCGCCGCCATGCTTCCAAGAATCGCCGGGCCAAGTCTCGTGCCCCGGCTGCCCGGGACCCGGAATGGTCTGCCAGTCCCATAGGCGCTTGCCGTCCTTGGTGCTGAACGCACTGACCAAGCCAATGTTGCCGTTGTCGCCGCCACCCGTGCCAACGATGATCTGATTCTTGTAGACATAGGCCGCCATCGAATACCAGCTGTTGCTGGTATCCCAGCATCCCTGCACGTTCCAAAGGCTGTTACCCGTCGCCGCGTCGAGCGCGATCACGCGGCAGTCCTGCGTGGCGATGAACACCTTACCATCGGCGAGTCCCACGCCACGACTCACGGCAAACAGCAGGACGTAGGCCGGGTTGTACGCAGCCTGCCAGATCAGCTTGCCGGTGCCCGCATCCAGGGCGAGAACACCATCGTGCGGTGTCGACAGGTACATGACACCGTTCCACACAAGGAGGGAAGCCTCCTGTTCGCCGTCGTCGGCAAGATCAGTCCTCCAGGCCCGGCCGAGCGCGCCGACATTGGTTTTGTCGATCTGGGTGAGGGCGGTGTAACGGTTTCCGGCGTACGTCTTGGCGGGAAGGATCCAGTTGGCATCATCGAGCCGAGCGCTCAACAGGGTGTCGCTGCGCGGAAAAGTTGCTCCAGCGCCATCGGCAAGCGCCGCGACCGTCAGGAAAGCCAAGGCGAGCGCCGAGCAGCAAGCCCGAGGAAGACGCCGGATCCGTGGGTTCGGTCGCAAGATTGGGTGAGCGGCTCTGCGGCCACCGTCGCTGCCGAGAGCATTGGATCGCGATGTGGTCATGGCAACTATTCTCCGTGGAATCCCCAGTTCCTAGTTCACCGCGCGAGAGTACATCCGCACTGCCCACGGGGCCAAATTGGCCCCGAACGTAAGGTGCAAGCTATCCTGCGTACCAACACGCGCAAAAAAAGTCGGACCTGCCGGTTATTTGAATACTGGGTCGTCCCGCGACGCGAGGAGCGAATCAATGAGACCGAGACTTCGATCAACCACGTTGCCCTTGCTCCTTCTCGTTGGGTGTATTGAAACACGCGCGGACACGGGGAAAAGCGCAGCAACCACGTCCACACAAGACTATCCAGCCAGGCCGGTGCGCATCATCGAGCCGTTCGGAGCGGGCGGCGGGCCCGACTTGCTGGCTCGTGCACTGGCCCCGAAGCTTACCGAGCTGTGGAGCCAACCCGTGACTGTGGAGAACCACCCCGGCGCGGGCGCTACGACGGGACCCGAGTTGGTCGCGAAGTCGCCGGCCGACGGCTACACACTGCTGATAAACACCAGCGCTCAGGCGTACGGCGCAGCGCTCTCGAAGAACCTTCCCTATGACCCGTTGAAGGACTTCATTCCGGTCGCGTCGCTCACCAATCAGCCCTACGTATTCGTCGCAGGCAAGTCGGCTGGCATCACCACGGTTCACGGGCTTATTGCTGCGGCGAAGGCGAAGCCCGGTGAACTCAAGTTTGGCTCGACCGGCCTGGGTACCGGTTCGCACTTAGCCATCCTGAAATTCAATCTCCAGGTTGGCATAAAGGTAGTGGACGTGCCTCCCCAGCCGACGGATGCAATCGCCGACGTTCTCGCCGCCACAATCGAAGGGCGTATCACGTACATGATGGCGCCCATCTCCATCACCCTGGCCCCGATCCGCGACGGCAAACTGTTCCCGCTTGGAGTAACCACGGTGGGGCGCTCACCTTTGCTCCCGGAAGTGCCGACAATCGCAGAGGCGGGCGTCGCCGGATTCGACTTTCCTATTTGGTATGGGATATGGGCTCCGGCGGGCCGGACCTCCACGATTGGATCGCCAAGCACGGGGGCGTGCGAATGAATATGACGCAGCCCGAGTTCGCGCGCTTCGTGCAGAGCGAGAGTGAAGTCGCAGCACGGCTCATCACTGCCGCCGGGATCAAACCCTAGGGGAGATTTGGCTGGTGGGGCTACACTCGCACCACCGGCGGTCACCCTGGGCGTGCTCGGGCTGTCCGAAGCCGGTTCACAATTCAGTCCGCTCGAGTCCGACGCGCTACACCCTTAAGCGCCTATTTGCCGCAGAACGAATCCAGCCAGCGAGGCGCCGATCACAGGTCCCAGGATGGGCACCCAGGAATATGCCCAATCCGAACCACCCTTGCCGGAGATTGGCAGAAGCGCGTGCGCCAAACGAGGACCAAAATCTCGAGCCGGATTGATAGCGTAACCGGTGGTCGCACCAAGTGACAGTCCAATCGACCACACCAGACATCCCACCAGGAATGGGGTCAATCCGGCGACCTCTCGCGCGGAGAGAACCATCTTGGAAGTCATCGCACCGACGACGATCACGAGCACGAACGCACCGACGATTTCGCTAAACAGATTGAAGCCATAGGAACGGATGGCCGGCCCGGTGCAAAAGACGGCGAGCTTGGCGCCGGAATCCTCGGTCAGCTTCCAATGCGGAAAATAAAACAGCCACACGAGAGCGGCGGCCGAGAAGCTGCCCGCGACCTGCGCGATCGAGTAGGGGAGAAGTTTCGAAAATTCTCCGGTCTTCACGGCAAAGGCCATAGTGATGGCCGGATTGAGGTGGGCGTCGGGGCTGCCGAAGAGGTTCGCCGTGAAAATCCCGCAGAGCACGGCAAAGGCCCAGCCGGTCGTGATGACCATCCATCCGGCCCCCTCCGCCTTCGTGCGCTTGAGGATGCAGGCCGCGACCACGCCGTCGCCGAGCAACATCATCATGAAAGTGCCGGCGAACTCGCCCAGCAATGCGCCGCGCATCATGCCAACCCCCCAACTGCCGGCTTGGCAGGCACCCGCGACAGCATTGCTTCCCGATTCATGCGCCGCCCTTGTTCCAACCCTTGGACCGCGTCACTGCGTCCTCCCACCGCACGTACTGCTGCTTTGCCCGCTCACGATCCCTTTGTGGTGTGAACACCTGACCGGTGGGGCGCGTTTTGGCGATCTCCTCCACATCACTCCAATATCCCATGGCTAAGCCGGCGAGATAGGCAGCACCTTGAGCCGTCGTTTCGAGGATGGCCGGCCGTTCGACGGGAATCCCCAGCACGTCCGCCTGAAATTGCATCAGCATGTCGTTGGCGGCGGCGCCTCCGTCGGCCCGCAGCATCGGCGATTTGGTGCCGGTGTCGTTTTGCATCGCCAGGAGAACATCCGTCACCTGGAACGCGATGCTCTCGAGCGCGGCGCGGGCGATGTGCCCGATCTCGGTATCGCGTTGCAATCCGATGAGCATGCCGCTTGCGTAAGGATCCCAGTGTGGCGCACCCAGACCCGTAAAAGCGGGAACGAGAATGAGATTTCCCGAATCGCGAACCTCTTGCGCAATCCTTTCGATGTCGGGCGCCTTCTCGAAGAACCGCATTTTGTCGCGGAGCCACTGCACGACCGCCCCGCCGATGAACACGCTGCCTTCGAGCGCATATTGCGGTTTGCGATCCGTGCTGCAGGCCATCGTCGTGATCAGATTCTCTTTCGACAGCGTGAATTTCTCGCCTATGTTCTGCAGAAGGAAACACCCGGTTCCGTAGGTGTTCTTGGCGTCGCCCGGGTTCACGCAGAGCTGACCGAAGAGCGCCGCTTGCTGGTCGCCCGCAATGCCCGCGATCTCGATGTCGCCGAGGCCAAGCGAGGTACTCACGCGCGATACCTTCTCGCTGGACCAGACGACCTCGGGCATCATGCTCGCGGGGATTTTCAGAAGATTCAGAAGGTCCGGGTCCCACCGATCGTCGACGATGTTGTACAACAGGGTGCGCGACGCATTGGTGCGATCGGTGATATGGCGTTTGCCGCTGGTCAAGTTCCAGATGAGCCAGGAGTCGACGGTCCCGAAGGCGAGCCTGCCCTGTTCGGCACGGGCTCGCGCACCGTTCACGTTGTCAAGAATCCATGCGACCTTGGTGCCCGAGAAATAGGGGTCGATGAGCAAGCCGGTCTTCTGTCTGATCTGCTCCTCGTTGCCGCCCTTTTGCAGCTGCGCACAGAGCTCCGCGGTTCGGCGGTCCTGCCAGACGATGGCGTTATAAACGGGCGTGCCGGTCTCCCGGTCCCAGACGAGCGTCGTTTCGCGCTGGTTCGTAATACCGAGCGCGACGATGTCGCGTGGGCGTATTCGCGCGCGCGCCAGGACCTCAACGGCGGAGTTGAGCTGAGTCGTGAGGATATCCATGGGATCATGCTCGACCCAGCCCGTTTTGGGAAAATGCTGGGCGAATTCATGCTGGGCGATCCCGGCAATCTTGCCTTCATGGTCGAAGAGCATCGCCCGTGAGCTGGTCGTACCCTGGTCAAGCGAGAGGACGTATTGCGTCATCGGAGATCTACCTTCTTGTAGTTCTGTCTAGCCCGCCAAACGAGATTCGAATTGCAAGCACCCTTAGTGACGTCGGAAGCGTTTTGGCTGCGGACACCACGCAGTATTACAAATTTGCGGGAAACTTGATGCCCCTGTTACGTTTCGCGTACTCGAGCAAAGCTCCTACCGGCTGCTCGCGCCCCTCCACGGCTATTGAGCAGGCACCAAAGCAAGGTCTCCCCCGCTATGGCGCAGCCGAAGTCTCATTTGCTCGGCCGGTACCACGATCTTCGGCGCCCACGAGCGCATCCGAGCGGCGGCCCAAAGCGCGTGTGCGTTCTATTGGTTCCACACGGACGCGGATGAGACAGATCACCCAACGCAGATGCAACAGAACCTGCGCAGTCGCGGCGAAATGTTATTCGCGTACCAAGAGCCGAGAATCGAGGGGATACGGCATTACGGCAATTCGCTTGATACGTCCGGCATCGGCATGTCGCGGATTGATGAGCACGTTGTACGTCTCCGGCACCAGCACCGAGCGAACAACCAACAGCGAGGTATCCCCTTCCCTCAGCCAGCGATCGCCCCAGGCTCGCGTGACAGTGACTCGTCGGGACCAGTCGGTCGGCAGTTGCGCCTCATCGACCGACTGCCGGGACACCTCATCGGGGACGTCAAGCTTGATGAAGCGGTGATGAGCGAGCGCCGCAGGTTCGCGCACCTCACTGTGAACGAGAATCTCGAGCACCGCGGTCGCCGGATTCGGCGCGCAGTAAAGAATCTCCTTGCCGCGTGTGTGCCAGCGCGCAGAGGCGAGTAAGCCTCCGCGCCCATCGAGCGAATCGTGCTGCGAAAAGCGCCAAACAATCACTGTTAGGCAAACATGCCGTGTTCGATGGCGACCAGGAGTTCCTCCACGGCGAGCGCCCCCGACTCCGTCACCAGCGCCTGCATGGGTGTCCGGTCCCGCAATGCAGACTTCGGGGTACGCAGCCAATCCGCCGCATACTCAGGCTTCCCGCCAAGGACCTGCTGCGCACGCGCGGTGACGCGCGCCACACGCACAGTCTTGTCGGCCTCTTCACGAGACAGCAATTGGCCTGACGCCTCGCGTCGGTTCAACGTGCGGCGCGGCGCAATGAGTTCAAACGTCTCCGCGTCGGTCAGTCCGGTCCGTGTCCGCAAATTCTGCAACGCCGCCAGACTCAATCCCTTCTCTAATCGCTCGATCAGATCGACTTCCGAGCGAATCGCGGGCCTCAATCCCAATAGCGCGCCGACGCGCGCGTGCAATGACTCTTGGGGAGACTCGACTGCGGAGGGCCGATTGAGAGTGGCGGTGCTCATGGTGAAATCCTGCGGCAGATGCGCAGATTGTAGGCGCAAATGGCCACGCGAGCAACTCAAACGGCGTCCTAAAATGGGCGCTAGAACACGGTAACCAATTGATTATTATAATATTTTTCTGGTGCCGCAAAGAGGATTCGAACCCCTGACCCACGCATTACGAATGCGTTGCTCTACCAACTGAGCTATTGCGGCGTTGCAACCCGAAAGGGGTCGCATTCTAACCCGTGGGGCCCACCGACGAAAGACTGGCCCGGTCCTTTGCGACTTCGCGCAAGGTTTTGGGGAGGGCGAATATCACATGTTCCGTCCGTCCGGAAAGCTCCTCGGCCACCTCGCCGCCCCATTGGCGAAGTTGCGCAATCACCCCCTGCACCAGAATCTCGGGGGCCGAGGCGCCGGCGGTCACGCCCACGGTCTTGATGCCATCAAACCATTCGCGGTGTAGATCTTCGGGCCCATCCACCAAGTACCCCGGCTTGGAATTTTTGTCGGCCATTTCGCGCAGCCGATTGGAATTGGAACTGGCCTTCGATCCCACCACCACCAGCAGCTCGCAGCGGCCGATCAAATCCTTGACGGCGTCCTGGCGGTTTTGCGTGGCGTAGCAAATGTCCTCTTTCACCGGTGCCTTGAGTCCCGGAAAGCGCGCTCGAAGCGCCGCGACGATCGACGCCGTGTCGTCGACCGACAGCGTGGTTTGCGTGACGAAGGCCAGATGATCGGTGTTGCGCACCTTCACTCGCCCGACATCTTCGACCGTCTGAATCAAGTAAATCGCGCCGCCGAGCGTCGCGTCGAATTGCCCTATGGTGCCCTCCACTTCCGGATGTCCGGCGTGGCCGATCAGGAACACCTCGCGCGCTTCGCGGGCATAGCGCGTGATTTCCATGTGCACCTTGGTCACCAGGGGGCAGGTGGCGTCGAATACATTGAGCAAGCGGCGCTTGGCCTCTTGCTGCACCACACGCGGCACGCCGTGCGCGCTGAAAATCACCGTCGCGCCGTCGGGCACCTGGTCCAGCTCATCGACGAACACCGCGCCGATGGTTTTCAGCCGGTCTACCACATACTTGTTGTGCACCACTTCATGACGCACATAGATGGGGGCGCCGAACAGCACGATCGCTCTTTCGACGATGTCGATCGCGCGGTCCACACCTGCGCAGAATCCGCGTGGATTGGCCAAGAATATTTGCATCAGTTTTTCCGCTTCGCTTCCAGTAAGGCATCCAGCAACAGGCACGCGGCGCCGACCGTGATCGCCGAATCCGCCACATTGAATGCAGGAAAATACGCCTGATCCCAATGAAAGTGTATGAAATCGATCACGTACCCCAGGCGAATCCGGTCGATGACGTTGCCGATCGCGCCGCCGAGCACCAGGGCAAGGCCGCCCGCCAGCAGAGCATGCACCCCGCGCGGCAGCCTGATCAGCCAGATCGTGATGCCGATGCTGACCACGACGGCGAGGCCGATGAATACCCAGCGCTGCCAGCCGGACGCCGAGGCGAGAAAGCTGAAAGCGGCGCCGACATTGTGCATGCAGGTGATATCGAGCACCGACAGGATTCGGGTGAACTCGAATTCCAGGTAATGACGGCCGATATACGCTTTGCTGAGCTGATCCGTCAGCACCACGGCGGCGGACAGCAGCAGCCACGATGCAGCCCGGCCACGATTCTCTTCAGTGCTCATGCGAACAAACGCTCCTCGCCCGGACCCTCGACGTTGACGACACAGCGCGCGCAAAGTTCCGGATGGCGCGGATCGCTGCCGACATCGCGCCGCAGCTGATAGCAGCGCACGCATTTGTGCTGTTCGCTGGGTTTGACCTCGATCCACACCCCGGGTTCGCTGGTGGGAACCGTCGAGGCGGGCGGCGAGTCGGTTTCGACGACATGCGCCTCGCTGGTAATCAGCAGGAATCGCAGCTCGTCGCGCAGCGCCTGGAGGCGCCCGGCTTGCGCAGCCGGCGCGAAGATGGTCACCTCCGCCTCCAGCGACGACCCAATGGCGCCGGCAGCGCGCAGCCGCTCGAGATCCCGCGCCACATCCGCTTTCAGTGCGATCAAGGCGGGCCAATCGATCGCCGGCACGCGCTCGGCGCCTGGGGGAAACTCATGCCAGGTATTCAAAAACACCGATTCGTTGCGCACGCCCGGCAGAAATCCCCACACCTCTTCGGCGGTGAAGCTCAGGATGGGCGCGAGCCAGCGCACCATGGCCTGCGCCACGTGATAAATGGCCGTTTGCGCCGAGCGCCGCGGCACGCTGTTCGTGCCCGTGGTGTAGAGCCGATCCTTGATGATGTCCAGATAAAAGCCGCCGAGCTCGACCACGCAGAAATTGTGGATTTTCTGATAGATGTCGTGAAATTCGTAGTTGCGGTACGCGGTGACCACATCGTTTTGCAAGGAAAATGCCTTGGCCGTCGCCCACTGATCGATCGCCACCAGGTCATCGAACGCCACTGCGTGGCCCGTGGGATCGAAGCCGTGCAGATTTCCGAGGAGAAATCGCAGCGTATTGCGCATGCGGCGATAGGAATCCGCCATACGCTTGAGGATTTCGTCCGAGACGCTCATCTCATTGGCATAGTCGGTGGCCGCCACCCACAGACGCACCACATCGGCGCCCAGACTGCTCGTCAATTTCTGCGGCACCAGCGTGTTGCCGATCGACTTCGACATCTTGCGGCCCTTCTCATCCACGGTGAAGCCGTGCGTCAGCACGCCGTGGTACGGGGCGCGGCCGTGCATGGCCACCGAGGTGAGCAGCGAACTGTGGAACCAACCGCGGTGTTGATCCGAGCCTTCCAGATACAGATCGGCCGGCACGGTGATCTCCGGCCGCGATTGCGACACGCAGTGATGCGCCACGCCCGAATCGAACCAGACGTCCATCACGTCGGTGGCCTTGTCGTACTGGCCGGCGTCGGGACCCAGCAGGGCCGCGGCGTCCAGGTCGAACCACGCATCGATGCCGCCTTGCTCGACGCGCTTGGCGACCTCTTCGATCAACGCGGCCGTCTTCGGGTGCAACTCGCCCGACGCCTTGTCGACGAACAGAGGAAGGGGCACTCCCCACGTGCGCTGCCGCGACACGCACCAATCCGGACGGGCAGCAATCATGCTGCTGATCCGCTGCTCGCCCCAGGCGGGCATCCAATCCACATGCGATATGGCCTCGAGCGCGCCCTTGCGCAGGCCCGCCTGTTCCATGCTGATGAACCACTGTGGTGTCGCGCGAAAAATCACCGGGGTTTTGTGGCGCCAACAGTGCGGGTAGGAATGATGGTACGGCTCATCTTTCAACAGACGGCCGTTGTCGTGTAGAACTTTGATGATGTGAGCGTTGGCGTCGAACACCTGTTCGCCGGCAAACAGCGGCGTCGAGGCGAGAAATCGGCCGTCCCCACCCACCGGATTGTCGATTTCCAGTCCGTAGCGGCGGCCCACGATGTAGTCATCCAGGCCATGGCCGGGCGCGGTGTGTACCGCGCCGGTGCCGGTATCGAGGGTGACGTGATCTCCAAGGATCACCGGGACCTGCCGATCGTACAAGGGATGGCGCAGGCTCAGGTGCTCGAGTGGCGCGCCTTTGAGGGTTGCGATCAAGCTCCAAACGGTAACGCCCAGCGCGCTCATGACGGCGTCGATCAATTCGCTCGCGAGCACCAGGCGCTCGCGCCCGGCACCCAGATCGAATTCGACCAGTGCGTAGTCGAATTGCGGGTGTACCGCGACCGCGCGGTTCGCCGGCAAAGTCCACGGAGTCGTGGTCCAAATGGCGAGCGACGTCGGCACGGCCTGCCCCTCGTCGATGCCGAAGCGCTGCGCCAAATCGGCGCCATCGACCACCGGGAATCGCACGTAAACGCTTGGGCTCGTCTTGTCCTCGTACTCGACTTCCGCCTCCGCCAAGGCCGAGCGGCAGTTCAAGCACCAGTGCACGGGCTTGAATCCCTTGTACACGTGGCCATTCTTGATGATGAGGGCAAAGGCGCGCAGCTGCTCGGCCTCGTATCGCGGCGCCATAGTCAGGTAGGGATGATCCCAATCGCCGAGCACGCCAAGCCGCTTGAAATCGCTGCGCTGCGCATCGACCTGCTTGTGCGCGTATTCGCGGCATGCCGCACGAAACGCCCTGGCGTCGATTTTCTGCCCGACGCGGCCGTGCGTTTTTTCGACCTGCATCTCGATGGGCAGCCCGTGGCAATCCCAGCCGGGGACGTAGGGCGCGTCGTAGCCGTCCAAGGTGCGCGACTTGACGATGATGTCCTTGAGGATTTTATTGACCGCATGACCCAAGTGGATCGCGCCGTTCGCATACGGCGGCCCATCGGTGAGCACGAAGGTGGGGCGGCCCTTGGAGGCCCGGCGAATCTTCTCGTACAAGCCGCTGCGTTCCCACGCCGCGAGCATTCCCGGCTCGCGGTGCGCAAGATCCGCCTTCATCGGGAAACCCGTGTTCGGCAAATTAATCGTATTTTTGTAATCAGCCACTATTCACCTTCGACAGAAGCTCGCGCGCGCGCGCGCCATCGATCTTCATTTGCATCACCATCGCATCCAGGGAATCGAACTTGACCTCATCGCGCAGCTTGGCGACGAACTCGACCTCGATCCTGCGGCCGTAGAGGTCGCCTGAAAAATCGAACACATGTACCTCGAGCAGCGGCTCGATCCCGTTGATCGTGGGCCGCGTGCCGAGACTCGCGACCCCGGGCAAGGGATGCGAACCGATCCCGTGGGTCCACACCGCCAATATGCCCCACACCGGCGACTTGCGGCGCATCAATCGCAGATTCGCCGTCGGGAAGCCGAGCGCGCGGCCCAGCTGCCGGCCCTGCACGACGCGACCCGTCATCCGATACGGCCGGCCCAGCAAGCGTGCTGCGCCGGAGTAATCTGCAATTTCCAATCGTTCCCGCACCACCGTGCTGCTCACCCGCACGCCGTCGAAAACGAAGGGCGCCAATTCTTCGACGCCAAACCCGTGCGCCTCACCGGCGGCCCGCAGGCTCTCGATCGTGCCGCCGGCATGGCTGCCGTAGCGAAAATCGTGGCCGACCACCATCAACCGCGTGCCCAATCTCGCGACGATCAATTCATCGACGAAGGCGCGTGGCGTCATGGCGCGCACGCACTCCTCGAATCGCAACGTCACCAAGCGGTCGACGCCCTGCGCCGCCAGCGCAAGGCACTTTTCCCGCCACCGTGTCAGGCGCGCGGGCGCGCCCTCGGGATCGATGAACTCCTTCGAACTCGGTTCAAAAACCAGCACCGTTGCTGCACAGCGCAACTGGGCGGCTCGTGCCTTGAGCACGCCAATCATTTGCTGGTGACCCAGATGCACGCCGTCGTAATTGCCAACGGTCAGAACGCAGCCTCGATGGCGATGCGAGATATTATGTAGGCCGCGAACGAGTTCCATGGCGAAAGGCTGTGATTATACTCAGGTTTCCCGCGATTCAGTGGTTTCACTATAGCAAGCAGAAGGCGCCCGGCCGGCGCATCGATTGACAAGCGCGGAGTCAATCGGCAAGCTACGCGGCTCTTTTGGGGTCCGATTCGGCCACCCAAGTCTTGCAAGGAGTCTGCGCTTGGCGAATACGAAATCTGCGGAAAAAGCCGCCCGACAGTCGACGGAGCATCGTGCCCGCAACGACGCGCTTACCTCTCGGCTGCGCAGCGCCATCCGCAAGGCCACTCTGGCCCTGAAGGCCGGCAAGCACGACGAAGCCGCCTCGGCCCTGGCCGCCGCGACACCGGTGATCGACAGCATGGTCAACAAGGGCATCATCCACCGCAACAAGGCCGCGCGGCACAAGAGCCGTCTCACCAAGCAGATTCGCGCGCTCGCCAAGTAATCGCCGTATCGGCGCCCTCGACCTCAAGGTGCCGCGGCGCGCGGATGCTCTTCGAGATAGCGCATCACGGCCTGCTTCAGTTCGCTGGTGCCGGCGCCGGTGGCGCCCGAAATGCGAAATACCGGACCCTTCCAACGCAGCCGCCGGACGATCTCCTTGGCGCGGCGTTCCGCTTCCGCAGGCTGCAGAAGATCGATTTTGTTGATGAGCAGCCAGCGCTCCTTGGCGGCGAGGTCGGCGGCGAATTTCTTGAGCTCCGCGACAATCGTGCGCGCGCCTTTGACCGGATCGGCGTCGGGGTCCGGCGGCGCGATATCGATGAGGTGCAGCAGCACGCGGGTGCGCTGCAGGTGTTTCAAGAATCGTATGCCGAGGCCCGCGCCGTCCGCCGCACCTTCGATCAAGCCCGGGATATCCGCCATCACGAAACTGCGCCCGGCGCCGGCGGTGACCACGCCCAAGTTCGGATACAAGGTCGTGAACGGATAATCGGCCACTTTCGGCCGCGCTGATGACACCGCGCGGATCAAGGTCGATTTACCCGCATTCGGCAAGCCGAGCAGCCCCACATCGGCAATCAGCTTCAACTCGAGCAGCAGCTCGCGCTTTTCGCCGGGCAGGCCTAAGCCGGATTTGCGCGGCGTGCGGTTGGTGCTGGATTTGAAGCGCGTGTTGCCCCACCCGCCCTTGCCGCCGCGGGCGACCAGCAAGGTCTGACCTTCGGTGGCGAGGTCACCGAGCTGCTCGCCGGTATCTTTGTCGGTGACGACGGTGCCGACGGGGATCGACACATAGACATCGTCGCCGCCGTGGCCCGTGCAATCATTGCCGCTGCCGCTCTCGCCGTTCTGGCCTCGATAGGTGCGGGAAATGCGAAAGTCCGCCAGCGTGTTCATCCCCTCCACGGCCTTCAAGTAGACGCTGCCGCCGAGACCGCCATCGCCGCCGTCGGGGCCGCCGAAGGGCACGAATTTTTCCCGCCGGAAACTCACGCAGCCGCGGCCGCCGTTGCCGGCCTGGACTTTGAGTTTGGCTTCGTCGACGAATTTCATGGTGGGTCAACTCGAACGGGGGCCCCGTGCGGCGCGCAAACAAGAAAGGGGCAGGTTGCCCTACCCCCTTAAGGTGTCTGTCGGCGAGCCCAAGGGCTCGCACGCGTCGCTACTTGGTAACGACGTTGACGTAGGTGTGTTGCTTGGCGCCTTTGACGCGAAACTCGACGACGCCGTGAGCCTTCGCGAACAAGGTGTGATCGGTGCCGATCCCGACGTTCACACCGGGGCGATACACCGTTCCGCGCTGGCGGATCAAGATGTTGCCCGCGAGCACATCCTCGCCGCCGAATTTCTTGACGCCCAAGCGCTTGGAGTGCGAATCGCGGCCATTGCGGGTACTGCCGCCTGCTTTCTTGTGTGCCATGAGGTAGCTCCTGGTTACGCGACGATCTGCGTGATCTTCACATCGGTGTATGGCTGCCGATGAGTCTTTTCGCGCTTGTAATGCTTGCGGCGGCGGAATTTGACAATACGGACCTTGTCGCCCTTGCCATGACTCTCGACCGTCGCGACCACCTTGGCCGAACCCACGTATGGAGCGCCGATGGTGACCGAGGATCCGGCGCCGACCAGCAGCACCTGATTGAATTCAACGCTGGCGCCTTGGTCCGCCTCGAGCTTCTCGATGCGCACCACGGCACCTTCTTGAACGCGGTACTGCTTACCGCCCGTGGCAATCACGGCATACATTTCTGGATCTCCGGCAGCGGCTTAACGGGGCCGCAAAAGAGCCGGGAATCATACGGAATACGCCGCTCGAGGTCAAACCGGCCACCCCAACGCCTTGAGGCTGGACGGCTCCAACCCGCGGGTGGCGGCGCCAGCGGGGCGCCCTGGCCAGCGTAATCTTAGGTACCATGGAGCATTCGATTGAGCGCTTCATGACACTAGAACAGATTCGTGGCTTGGTAACTGCTGATTTTGAGGCTGTCGACAAGGTCGTCAAACAGCGTCTGCACAGCCAGGTGGCGCTGGTTGACCAGGTAGCCAGTTACATTATATATGCGGGCGGCAAGCGCCTGCGCCCTCTTTTGGTGCTTCTCGCGGCACGCGCCAGCGGTCAGCCGGGCGGGCGGCACATCGACGCGGCCGCCATCATCGAGTTCATCCATACCGCCACCCTGCTTCACGACGATGTAGTCGACGGCTCGTCGCTGCGCCGCGGGCGGGATACCGCCAACGAAGTGTTCGGCAACGCCACCAGCGTGCTGGTGGGCGATTTCCTCTACTCGCGCGCCTTTCAGATGATGGTCGCGCTCGACCGCATGCGCGTCATGCAGATTCTCGCGGACGCCACCAACGCCATTGCCGAAGGCGAGGTTCTGCAGCTGATGAATGCGCACGATCCGAACACCACCGAAGCACGCTACATCGACGTGATCCACCGCAAGACGGCACGCTTATTCGAGGCCGGGGCGCAAATCGCGGCCGTCTTGAGCGACGCGCCGCCCGCGATCGAGGAATCGCTGGCGCTGTACGGCCGACATATCGGCACGGCGTTTCAGCTGGTTGACGACGCGCTCGACTATCAGGCCGACGAAGCGAGCTTGGGAAAACACCTGGGGGCCGACCTGGCGGAGGGTAAACCCACTCTACCTCTGATATTTGCGATGCAGCAAGGTAGCGCCACCCAGCGCGCGATGATCCGGCACGCCATCGAGAACGGCGGCCTGGATCAGTTGGCGGAAATCACCCGCGCCGTTGCAAGCCTCGGGGGGCTTGCGTACACTGCGCGCCTCGCTCAAGGCGAGGCCGATCTGGCGCTTGCGGCGCTGGCACCCCTTCCCGAAACCGCTTTCAAAGAGGGCTTGAGCGAACTGGCAAAATTCGCCGTGGCACGCAAGAACTGATTTTCAGCGATTCGGGGTGTAGCTCAGCCTGGTAGAGCACTACGTTCGGGACGTAGGAGTCGCAGGTTCAAATCCTGTCACCCCGACCACTGATTTCATTGAAGAAAATTCTGGCGAAACGCCTTGGGGTTCCAGCGAAAAATAGCTCTGGGTACCATCGGGGTGTCAGTTTTTTTCTCGTAGAACACACAATTCGCGAACTTATTGCTCAGTGCTGGCCCGCGGGTTCGGCGTTTGACGGGATCGACTTAGATTCGGGCGGAGCCTGACGCTGCACCAGTTGTGCCTCTAGGACGAACAGCTGATTCAACTGCAGCAGCTCTCGAGCCAGTTCGTGCTGAGACTCAAAGCCGGGGTCGCGATGAGCCCGCGAGTTCCGGAAACCCGAAAAGGTCGCCGTGAACAGCGGTGCATAACAGATCGAATCTTCATCGTTCACGCGCCACACGAGAGGCGACTTTTCGTGACCGAACGCTTTGCTGAACACTTTGCCGGCGTGATCATTTACCCCGTTGAATCCACATCGTTTGCGCACGAGATCCTCTAAGCGCCGATACGCCTTCCCCAAGAGCCCATCAGGATCCGTCCAGAATCGGACGGCGATATCTAGAATACGCGCATCGATGAGCGGCAAAGGTATATTGACTGCCGCCATTTGCCACTGCCGTCGCATCTCATCATCATCCAGTGACTCACGAGGTACATAGTAGAAGACGTGAGAAATCGGCCTTCTACGGCGCTTGAGTATCCGGCCAAGATCATTCCAAGTCGCAAGTCCGGCACATAGTCGCTCGAACAGGGCTTCGCCAAGCGTGAGCTCGTTGATGTCCCAACCGGAAGTTTCAAGTATCGAAATAGCCGAAATGAGACCGTGCGGCCCTTCTCCCATATAGCCTGAGGAAAATCCGTCCGAGATTAACAACTCGGGCGAGCCCTCCACTGTGAGCAAAAAAGCATGCGACCGGCATTTGTACTTGTCCCGGGGGCCCGAAAGGAGGATCGCGAGACCTTTATCGCGCCTCTCCTGAAGATAACCGGCAAGCGCTTCGAGACAGGCCTGCGTGGTCCCGCGCCTACCCCGATATTCAATCTGCGCGGGCGGGGCACTGCTCTTCGGAGATGAACGAACCTTCTTGCGTGCCGAACTCATGCTGCACAGTTTACTTGCTCATACTCATCGGAAATAAGAAACCAACCTTTCGCGCCATCGGAGCCCACTGATCGCGGGCGTCGATGCACGGCCACGTCGCGAGCGTTCTCCGCTGGCTTGGCACGCCAAGAAATCAGGGTGCTGACATGGGCAGTGCTTGCAGGCTAAATGGTGGGCCGTGGGCGATTCAGACTGTTCCGCCAGTGCTCGTGCGGATAAAACTAAGGTAGCATATCGTATTATAATCAACCACCTACATCGTACGGTCAGATAGAGTTCGGGACGTAGGAGTTGCAGGTTCAAACCTGTCACCCCGATTATTGAATTTCCAGAGTCTATCTTTCGATTACTTGCCTGGGGTTCCATCGAGATTGTGCTTGGGATACCGCCAGGGTATCAGTCCCGTGAATCCGCGCGCGTTGCTCACGGATGAGGTCTGCTGTGGGGTTGGGCGTGAGCCAACTCCGCTTGTCCAACCGGCATCGCCGGCAGATTGTTGAACGACGCCCATCCCTGCAACAGGCACTCCGAGAACGCGTCCACAAGATTCGGCGACCTCGCCTGTGGGGTCCGCGTCGCGAAGCAAGGCAGACCGCGGCCCCCGTTCGAGTCGATCAGGACGTGGGCCTCGGAGATGACCACAACACCATCATTGTACAGATACCTTATTGACCCATCGTTGCGCCTCTTATTGAGGACGTTGTGCAAGCCGAACCCAAGCAGTTCTGGAGGGAGAGCGGCCGCACCCTCGTTCAGAATCACGACAATTCCAATCGCTTCTGGGATCGAAAAGATAGCCCTCGTATCCCGAGTCTGCTTGTCCGCGACTGCGATGTCTTCCTCAAAGCCTTTGGTCATCCGAAGGAACATTTCGCGCTTAAGCTTCTGCCCATCGGGCAGTCTATTGAAAATCGCGTCCGTCGAGTGGCGACCGTACGCGAGAATGCCGCGCTCCTTAATCAGCCGATCGATAAATTGCTGCGGCCGGTGGGCCTGATCGACCTTAAGCACTTTTTGTTCGACGATGATCGTGCGTTCGGATAGGAGATAGTCAGCGCGCCTTCTCTTCTCGCGGCGATCGTCGCGCAGAAGTGCGTCAACACCCTCGAACCCCCGCATCGTTTTGACAAATGATTCAAAGCGTTCTCGTAAGCCCATGTGCGGAGGTTACTCTTGTTGTCAGGTCCTGCTCGATCTAATCCGTGACCGGGAATTATCAGCTACCAGCGCCGTTCGCCCAACTCCTTGACTAGTGCACCGAAAGTCGTGCCGCCATGCGCCACACCGCCGCGAAGCAGGAAGATGAATTGGTCGCGAGGGAAAAGGGTCACGTACGCGGACGCATTCCTTCCATTCGGCAGAAGCCAACAGAGTTTCGGTCCGCCGAAGTCCAAGAAAATCGGGGCCGAGCTACCTGACCACTCACGGAGCAACGCGCAGTCCTCGACGAACAGCCGCTGTACAGCGGGAGCGACCGCCACGCTGGCGTCCCACGCTTTCGAAAACCGTGCCGCATCGGTCTTACGCCTCGTGGCGTCGACCACCCAGACCAATTGGCGGTAGAACGCATCGCGGGACCGACGCTCTTCGTGTTCCAGGTGCGAATGCTGAAACTCGATTACCCACCCATGCTCGGTCTTTACATCCGCAATGTGCTTCGTGCCATTGGGAGCGACATGAATGACTTCCTGCCAAGCATCGGGGAACTGGTTTTTCCAGTTGCGATGCCATTCGGACTCCGGCTCCCACCAAGGATCGCACCATCGACCGCCGCGGTGAGCCCAATGCCGGATCCTGACCTCTCCGCACTTGGCCACCATCGGATGAGCGCAGGCTGGACACTCTCCGGAAAGGCCCGGTTGAGCTTCGTGTGCTTCTCCGTTTACGAGCGCGAACTTCATGCCGGCGTTCAACACGAGTTACGCCAGTGAATTTTTGACGCTTGTGTCCCAAACATTTGTAGAACGAAGCGCGGAACGAAATGGGACCTACTCTTCCCCATACCTAAACTTCCTCAGAGTAATATCTTCTTCCGCCCGCCTCCGCTCCCCTTTGCTCATGCTCTCCAGGCCCTGCACATACCATTTCGCAAAATCGCGCACCTTCTCATCCGGGTCTTCTAGCCAATCTGATACCTCCCGCTGCTTCCGCTCATAGGCCTCGGCCATGCCAAATTCGCCCGTAACCACGCCAGTGGTCTCCAACGCAATTGCGACGTGAGTCCGGAGAGGACTATCTGCGGGCATCGCACGGACAATGTCCTTGCAGAGGATGCGAACGAACTCCTCTCCGCGGTAGTTCCTCAGAATGTCGAGGACGAACTCGAAATCGGTTTCCGAACCGTGACTAATCGTCTTACGCAGCTCCGATTCAAAGTCCTCCGACGACTGAGGAAAGATGTTGTGTAACAGGCGGGCGCCTCGAAACTCGAACAGGTAGGGGTCGGTGTCGAAGTACCCACGTACCTTCCCGACGGCAGTTTGAGCCACTCTCGAAAGTGGTGTCTGTAACTTATGAAATTCGTAGGGAATTGCTTCAAAGTCCTCGGCAGACTTTTTATCCCTTCTTTTGGTGTCGTCGGCCATCCTTCTCACAAAAAAATCGACAACCTTCTCCGGTGCTCGTTCCGCAATTAGAAAAAGTACCTCTTCCGCGTGGTAATCAATTTTCGGTAAGACAGCCAGATTACCCAACAGAAGATCGAGCCCGTCTGGGCCGAGCGAAGCGAAGAGCTCTCGCGCCTCGCGGCGATACCATATGTCATTAACCCAGTTTGCGTTCTGCTGCTCGGTGAGAAATCGAATCGCGGGAAAGAGAAGCTCAGTCATTACGTCGGGGCCACCCACATCGAATCTAGCGACCACCACCTCGATGACCTCTCGAACCGCGGCTGTATCGCCTATCTCGCTAGCCTTGGCGCACAAGGCTTTTAGCATTTGCAAATCGAGCGCTTTGGTCGACAAGAACATCTTGACTGACGCGAAGAGATTTTGGGGATGTCCGACCGTGCTCTCGTCCATCCATCTCCGTATCACGCGAAGCAACTCGGTCTGTTCAGGGCCATCCCACAAGCCACTCAGCATCGGGATGAGGAAGGAAGCCATCGCCTTTGTGTCTTCGCTTACGAGCTTGAGGGCAAGGGGAGGTCGCTCTCTTGCAAGAATCGCCAGAAATTCATAGAAGATAGGAAACGTGGCAAGATCGTTGGACTCTGTTTTCGCATACAACAAAACCCTGAACCGCCACTCTTCGTAGTTATCCGCGTTGATGAGCGAGACATAGTGTCGTGCCGTTTCACGACGGTGGCGCTCGGTCTCCGCAAATTTGTCCTGAGCCGCATGCCACTGCTTCCAGTCTCCGAATATTCCCTCGAAACCTACGAGGACTCGATAAAACTGGTACTCCGTATGTTGCGTAAGTTTCGCCTCCACGCGAAGAGCGGCCTCACGCACCTCCTCTGTGATCGCGTGAAAGAATATCCAGTAGCTGTGATGCTCCACTTTCTGAACGACTTGCAAATCGGCAGTCTCAACGAGTTCCTCGAAGAATCCCAACACGTTCTTGGCGTCCCGAGCGAACATCGAGGTGAACTCTGCTTCTCGCGGCGCGCCGCGCTCAGTTCGCGTAGCGTCCACTAGCGCCGACAGGACGTGCAGCTTCTGCTCGACCTTCGGTACAAGCTCATACGCGCGCTTTAGAAGCTCAATTGCACGAAGCCGGACTTCACTAACGGGCGCGATGGCCGGTGTCGAAGTTCGGGAGATCTTTAGAGTATTGTATGACCACGCCGTGCCCTCCATCGAGGGAGATAACACACTGCGAAGGGTTGCCAGCACGCCCGGAAACTGCTGGGTGAGTGCTTGATCTGAAGTGCTCTGAAGCTCCTCGACAATCTGCTGTTGTGGAGTTGCGCCGATTCCGGGGCGTCCTTGTTCCCCGTAGAACACACTGATGTTGTATTCCGACAGTTCCTCAAGTGACTCAATTGCTTTCTTCCGAATTGCCTTGTCTTCATGCAAAGACAAGCGAAGGAGGGCTCGCATCACGCGCCGTGTCTCAAGGTACCTCAAGACCATGAATGCCGGAATGGCACGAAGAATGAGTGACGACGAGTTTCGATACTCTTCAAGGGAGGCACCAAGGAGCTTTTCTTGCTGGGAATAGGTGAGACGGCGTGTCCCGATTCGCTCGACGAAAGACTCGAGCGCACTTGAGGCGCCCTCACTGAAGCGGAACCCAATGGTCTGGAAGATGGCAAGAGCTTCTTCAAGAGTTTGATAGTCGGTTGCGACGGCCAACCTCGACTTGGCCGCTTCGAACTCCCTCGCAAGCGCGGCAACCGCTGACTCGGTCGTCGATTCGGCTAACCTTGCGAGCGCCTTGATACGGGCGTCAAAGTCCATTGGACGGGCCTTGATTCAAGAGATCAATGATGTCGTTCTCAACGGCTGCGGCGGCGAGATCACCGATCCTGAGATCCACCGGGAGGTAGTGATTGCCGGTGTCCTGGATTATCCCAGACAACACTAATCTGCCGATACTGTTGGCAATTTCTTCCACCGAATGGCCGGAGCGCCGAAGTAGGTTGACCAGCTGATCCTTGGTGGGACCCACCAAATAGGTAACGAACCCGGCGACCTTGATCTCGAGTTTTCGAGATGCCGTTTGAGCCCGATCAAGCAGCTCAACCAAATCGTCGCTTGCTGGTGAGAGCTGCGTTGTCGCAGCTTCCGCGGTGGCAGCCTCCTCGGCTGCTGTTTCCGGCGCCCCAGACGGTTGGGCTCGAGTTGACGCTTCGATCTGCTCGAGAACCTCGGAGGCCGTCTTGAACACCGCGATGGGAATCGACGCGAGGGCGACGGATAACTTGCCGTCCGGGCAAATGGCTACCAAGTTCGGGTGACCTCGAGCCAGGTCGATCGCTGCCTCGAATATCCAGGCATCCGGAATGTCCTTGCGGCGATGTTCGCGCGGCTGGTTGGCGTTGTACGGCAACTCAACCGCGAAATAGCGCTCCCAGGCGCGCGTCGAATGATCGGCCGCAATCTCAACAATCTCGATTTTGTGCTCTACCGCGAAGGCCGCCAGTGCGACGCGGGAGCTACGGTCCATGTCGGCGTCATCCCAAATTCCCAAGGTGGGCCGCGGAAGTCCCGCGAGCACCAGATCCCGGCCGGCTCGACCCAGGACCTTCTGATAGGCGGCTACTAGCTTGAGGACGTCATTTTTCGCCTCTTCCAGGAGCTGCGTCCGCCGCTCCTCCCATACGAGATGTGGGATGAAAATCTTGAGCTCACCTTCGCGTGAGTAGCGGAGCAGCTTCTGGAACTCGCCATCCCCAAATGCGACGCCACCTAGATAGGAGGTGTCGATCAAAAGGTGCCTTATTCTATCGGTCAATCCCGTGCTCCCACCGCGCTGCAGCCACATGGCTGGCCATCTCTGGTTCATGATGTCATAATATTCTTATGACCTCAAATGAAGGCGCTGTGGCACCGCTGACACCGAGCCAGAGTCGCGCGGCGCGGGCGCTGCTGGCCTGGACGCAGCCCGAACTGGCAAAAAGAGCCAAAGTCGGGGCGTCGACTGTTGCTGATTTTGAACGAGGCCAGCGAACCCCCGTCCCGAACAACGCCGAGGCCATGAGATCGGCGTTCGAAGCAGCGGGTGTTTCCTTTCTTCCCGGCGGTGCCGTCATCGGGCCGAAGCCGCGGTCCTCCTCTAAGGGCCGTGATGGCGGATCGCCCGTGCGCTGGATCGATGGTACCGATCTTGTCCAATGGGCAGATCGGCGGGATTCGCATGGAGGCTTGCCAGAACTGCTCACACGCCTCACCCGTGCCTCCGTCGGCACCGCGGCTGCCCTGCACTTTCGCGCAGGCGAAGGGGTGCACTTTCCAGGCTGGGACGGCACATGTGAGACACCGCACGGGTCTCAGTATGTCCCATCCGGCTTCTCGGCTTGGGAGGTCAGCGCGCAACGCGAGAGCATCACAAGCAAGGCCACTGAAGATTTCGACAAGCGGACGAAGAATCCCGTCGATATCGATCCCGCGTCCGCCACCTTCGTTTTTGTTACGCCGCGACGATGGCCGGAAAAGGCTCAATGGATTCAAGATCGGCGCACCGAGGGCAAGTGGCTCGACGTACGCGCTTATGACGCCGACGACCTCGTCCATTGGATCGAGATTTTTCCGGCAGTGGGTCAATGGCTTGCAGTTCGCATCGGCAAGCGCCCGACGGGACTGCAGCAGCTCGACGAGGTGTGGGAAGAGTGGTCGCTGTCTACACGATGGCCTCTTAGCAGTGAACTTATTCGCGCCGGGAGAGATGAGGAACAGAGCCGAGTGCTCAGATGGATCCGAGACGAACCTGCAGTGCTCGCCGTGCAAGGCGACTCCACTGAAGAGGTGATCGCGTTCTTGTGCGCCACGATCCGCGAATTGCCCGCGGATTACCAACTGGCCTACGAAAGCCAATGTCTGGTGGCGCATTCCAAGGAAGCAGCACGATCGCTTGCGGATAGCCTCTCTCCATTAATTGTGGTTCTGGTCGATGTAGATTCTGGTGTCCCACAACGGCTCGTCCAAGATGGGCATCACGTCTATCTCGCGTGTGGGCCGGAGAACGCGATCGCGGGCACACCCTTGAAGCTGCCACGCCCGCCTCGAATGTTCATCGAGTCTGAACTTCGGACAATCGGTCTGAAAAGTGCGACGGCCGCCCAGTTAGCGCAAGATTGTTCAGGCAATTTGGCGGTCTTGCGGCGCTTGATCTCACCCGCCCCGGCACGGCTACCACGGTGGGTGTCGGAGGATCCGGATCGAGCTTTGTTGAGCGCCCTGCTTGCGAGCTCCTGGGACGACTTATCGCCAGGCGACCGCCTGATTCTTGAGCGTCTTTCCGGCCTTTCGTATGGCACGCTCGCCGGCAGGCTGGCGCCATGGGTCGGGGCCCCCGACAGCCCCATGCGCAAAGCTGGATCGGTTTGGAAGATAACCTCAGCGCGCGATGCGTGGCTACTTCTTGCCGGTCGCCTGACGGACGAAGACTTCAATCGGCTGATGCAAGTGGCCGTTGAGATCTTCACTGCGATAGATCCTAGATTTCAACTCTCGAAGGACGAGCGTTGGCGGGCCACGACGCAGCCGAAGTACTCTGGCCCACTTCGAGAAGGCATCGCTAGCACGTTGGTGTTATTTGCTGTATTCGCGCGCTACGCGCCATGCGTGAGCAATCCTGCGTCACAAATTAACACCTTGGTCTCCAACATCCTGGCAGGCGCGGACCGAGAACGCTGGTGGTCAATTTCCAGAGATTTCCAGCTTTTAGCTGAGGCGGCTCCGGAAGGATTTCTTAGGGCCGTAGAAGACGCGCTGAGCCCAACGGCGCCAGCCATCGCGGTGCTTTTCGAGGAGGATGGCGGTCCTTTCGGTGCCGAGCACATGTCGAATCTCCTCTGGGCGCTCGAAATGCTGGCGTGGGACCCCGTTTATCTCGGCCATGCCGTGACCGTTCTCGCGCGCCTGGCGCACCTCGATCCCGGCGATGGTCGGTACGCGAATCGCCCTCGCAATAGTCTGCGTCAGACCTTTTTACTTTGGTTTCCCCAGACTCATGCGACGCTCGAGCAACGTTTGCAAGTGCTGGACGCTCTTGCACAGAAGCGAAGCCACCCGGACGTTGCTTGGAGATTGATGCTGGATGTCTTTCCCAAATATCACGATTCCAGCAATCACGCGCCGAAACCTCGCTGGCGGGAATTTTCTGTTGATCAAGAAGAAGTCGTTGACACAAATTTAATTGTCAAGGGGACCGACGCATTGTCTGAGCGGCTTCTAAATCTGGTCGGAGCCAACCCGGAACGCTGGATTGAATTGATCGAAGTGCTTCCTCGGTTCTCTCTCGGCCGTCGTGAACAGGCGTGCACGCTCGCGCTCAATGTCGCAGCAGAGATCACAGACGATGCAGCTAGGGCCAAGATTGCAGCTGCTCTTCGTCAAATTCTCCATAACCATCGTCAGCTTCCAGATGCCGACTGGGCGCTTCCCGCGGAAACGCTTGATCAGCTGGAGCGCATTTACGAAGCGGTGCAACCGGTAGATCTCGTGAGCAGAAATGCTTGGCTGTTCGTATCCCACGTCTTGCTGCCACGCCCGACCGTCAAGAACCCCGACGGCCCTCACACCGAATTCGAGACTAGCTATAAGTCTGATCAGTCAGAAGCAGCCACCCAACGAAGGTCAGTCGTCGAGCAGATCCTCCTTCAACAATGTGCCGAAGGAATTTTTGCCCTGATAGCGGCTGTCGAAGCACCAGGTCTTGTGGGAGTGGCCTTGGCAGAGCTTCCGCAGAGTGATGAGGTCGGTAACATCATCAGGCAGGCTCTCGTTAGTGATCGCCGCTCTGAACAACTTGTTGGAGAATGCTACGTTGATACCCAATCCCGCAGTCACGGGCAGGCATGGTCCGATGGGTTTCTTAGCCGCGCTAAGGGCGAGCAGTGGGGTCTCGAAGCGACGGTGCGTACCTTGGTTTCCCTGCCCAATTCGCGCATCACCTGGGAACGAGCTGAAGCGGCCGGAGATGATACGAGAGATCTCTACTGGAAGGAGTGCAATCCCTTCTGGACTGAGGGTGAGACCGCCGACGTGCAGTTTGCAGCGGCGCAACTAAAGAACGCTGGCCGCGCGCGTCACGCCATCGACATGATCGGTCACGGCCACTACAGAGCCATTGCCTCCGATGTCCTCGAGGATCTTCTAGCGACCGCCGCTGCCGAGCCTTGGATGGGCCCTCAAGCGAAACTCAACGTGGGCATGTTCCAGCATTACATCGCCGAAATCCTCAAGGAGCTTGAAGGTCGCGGGGACCTGTCGTTCGAAAAGATCGCCCGGCTAGAATGGGCATACTTCCCGCTCCTTGAGCACTGGCCAAAGGCGCCGCGCACCCTGCATAAGCTCCTCGCCACCTCGCCATATTTCTTCATGGACCTCATCAAAGCGATCTATCGACCCGCTGAAGGCAGCGGCGTGCTGGAAGATGTTCCGACTGACGCCCAGCGTGCCACCAACAGCGCTCGTCAGGCATTTTCTGTTTTGCAATCTTGGTGCCATCCCCCGGGCTTGCTCGCGGACGGCACACTTGAAGCGAAAGAACTCCAAGGATGGATAAGTGTAGCTCGTGAACAGGCCGCGCTCGTGGGTCGTGCTGCCGTGGTTGAGAGCCACATTGGACAGGTCTTTGCGCACGCACCCGCCGATCCCGACGGAATTTGGCCGGCGACTTGCGTTCGTGAACTGATTGAGTCATCCCACTCGCGAGAATTGGAAAATGGCTTTGTTATTGGCGCACAGAACAAGCGCGGCGTGACGACCCGCGGCATGACCGACGGGGGCTCACAGGAGCGAGACCTCGCGGCCAACTATAGGAAGTGGGCGAAGGCGACTGCCTTGGAGTGGCATCGGACTTCGGCAGCCCTCGCACGGATTGCGGGGTCTTACGACGAACTGGGCCAGTGGCATGACCATCGAGCCGAGCGCGTTGAATGGTGATTACGGCAGAATTAGACACATCATGGAAGTCCTCGGGTGAAAATGCGTTCAATCCAGGCCAACCTTGAACCACCGGCGGCCTTGTAAGCCATCTTCCGAAGAATTTATCTAACGCGGGCCTATCTACGAATCCCGATTTGATCAGGCCAGTTCTCAGGGGAGCCGCAATTCGATGAATGTCGTGATTCTTTTAGGGGCTGGATTTAGCCACAATTGGGGCGGGCGCCTGGCCAAGGAAGTATTTCAACACCTGATCGGGGATCCCGAGATCCGAAAATCGGAGCGCCTGATCAGATTATTGTGGCAACACAACGCTGCTGGCGGATTCGAGGACGCGCTCGCCGAAGTGCAACGTGACTATCAATTAGATCCAGACCGTCATGCTGCGGAACTGAACGTACTTCAGAACGCCGTCCTCGAAATGTTCGCTGATATGAATGAGGGCTACTCGGCCAAGATAGGTTGGGAATTCCAGCAGGAACGGGCTTTCATGGTTCGCACATTCCTCGTTCAATTTCGGGCCATCTTCTCCCTCAATCAAGATCTCCTGCTGGAACAAAAATACCTGAACGACAACGTAATGTTGGGATCAGACGGCAAATGGGGCGGTTGGCAGATCCCCGGCATGAAATTAAGCGTAGGAAGCCTCGAACCTCTGCAGGAGCGAGCTACCGGAGTATGGACTCCCACGGGGTCAGTGCAAATGGACGCTCGGTTTCAACCCATATATAAACTCCATGGTTCGGTGAACTGGCGTGACGGCAGTAACCACGCGATCGTGATCATCGGCGGAGACAAAGCTCAGCAGATTCACACGCATCCAGTCTTGAGCGCCTATGCTCAAGCCTTCGAGGGCCAGCTGACGAGCGGCGAGACCCGCTTGATGATCATCGGGTACGGCTTTCGGGATCACCATATCAATCAGGTCATAGCACGAGCTGTGTATAAATATGACTTGCAATTTTTCGTGATTTGCCCCGAAGGCGCCAAAGTTGCCGAGACACTTCGCTCCGACGCACATCCGGGTGCCGCTATGACCGCTTTCGGCTATGACCTCGAAGATGTGTTTGCGCGCGGCTGCAGAGGCTTTTCGACTCGCAGACTGAGTGACATCTTTGGCACGGACTACGGCGAGCATTCTCAGGTTATGCGTTTCGTCAATCCAATGTACAAGCGTAGGCGCTGAGGGTGGAAGGAAAGCGGCAGAGGCCCAAACGACGTCATCACCACGTTTGGCAGCAATATCTCAAGGCGTGGAGTCAAGACGGAGCGATTTGGTGCCTACAAGACGGCCGCATTTTCTCTACAGGCACCCCAACTGTTGCCGCAGAAAAGGACTTCTACAAACTACAACGCCTCACGAACGAAGACGAGACGCTTCTTAAGGCGCTCTTCGCCCGAGCCCACCCACTGGCGAAGAGAAATCATACCGACCTAGTCGACATGTTGATGGCGCCATTCAAGTTGGCCGATCAGCTCAAGGAATCCAAGCACCGAGCCAGGATCGACGAGGCTGTGGAAGAGTACGCCTTTCAGGTCCTTGAGGACTATCACGCGCGCATCGAAGCATCATTCATTCCGTCTTTGAAGAGCGCGCTGAATGAGAATGTCGAATTCTACAAAGATGAGAGAGTCCTACCGTTCCTCGATTACATTTGCACGCAATACATGCGAACCAAGGGCGTCAAAGAACGTGCGATTGCGCTTTGTGAAGCCGACAAGAGCGCCGATCTCACACGCGTGTGGAACGTTTTGATTCATATGTTCTCCACGAATATTGGCGCGAGCCTCTATGTTGAGCGTGATCGGCGAAAGTTGATTCTTGTGAAGAACGGCACGGATGTCACGTTTATCACCGGAGATCAGCCCGCGATCAACCTGAAAGGGAATCGGCCACATCCGCCAGAGAGCCTCTCCATCTACTATCCAATATCGCCTCGGCAAGCCCTGATCTTAACTGATGTTGACGAGGAACCCCTCATACCTGCCGATGGTCTGACCGCATATCAGGTGTCGATGCTCAACAAGAGAGTCTACGTGGCTTCCTACAGGCAGCTATTCGCTCAATCGGAGATGTCACTTCGGCAGATCTGGAGCGAGTCGCACGCGGGTCCTCACGACCTCACCGCGTGAAGGCAGCCCCGACTCTAGAATGTAGGAGGTTGAATGACTCGCACTCTCACGCGACAGGTCGATTTCCGCACTTTGACGTCCCGTGGCCCCAGCGCAAGTACCATCATTAGACTGATGATGGCGTGCAACGATCTGTCGCTGGCGAATCAAGCGTTAACTGAATGGAAGCAGGAGCAGCGTGGCGAGCGCAAGTCACGTCAGCAAGGTGCAGGCTTGTATTTCGTCCGCATGCAAATGGCGCACCTTCACGAAGGTATGAAGGTCATTCAGGATATAAAGAAAGATCCCATATTGATGGCACTCGTTCAACGGTGCGACTCGCGAACCCGAGAGTCTTTCGGCGAACTCGAGAAGTATCTGCGCGGCGGCATACATCGCAAAGAATTTGAGAGTCTGATAGGCAACATCCGTAACAATCTGACATTTCATTATGACGAACAAGGGAAACGCATTCCGAAATCGCTATCAAGCCTAGCCAGCAAAGCGGATCACTTTGGTTCCGTGACGCGCGGCAATACGGCACACGTCTGGTACTTTCAGGCAGCCGACCGAGTTGTGAACAACGCGATCTGCTTTCAGATTTGGGAAATTCCGGAGGGCTCGGATGTGACAGCGGAAGCCGACAAGAAGGCCATGCGGTGTCACGAAATATTTTTGACTTTTGTCGACTTTGCGGGCGAATTCGTCTGGCAATACACTGGCTCTGGATAGCAAATAATCGGATACACGCCTACGACATCGGCTTTCTTTGGAATTCAATCTTGCTCAAATCCTCCTTCAGTTCTTCAATTTGAGTTGCAGTGAACACATTCAGAGCTGGCAAGCCGATCCCTACTGCTATGCTTCCTAACCATTTTTCGAAGAACTCATTGAACTCGTTCCTATCCAAGAGATTTTGCTCAATTAAGAATTCACGCAGAGCATGTAATTCCACTGGCATGTTGTTCGTGATGGAGGTGTACAGAACTCGCTGCTTTATAACTCTGAATCGATCTTCCAGTGATGTCTGCTTTGCCGATCTGTCTGTCTCAAGCAGTTCATCTAGGCGCTTGTTGTCAGCAGCGAGTTGTTTGAGCAGTGTTTCAAAGTTCCTTCGATGAAGCTCATGTTCCTCCACAGTCAATTTGTGATCCGGATCCGAAAGAATCTGATGATACGACTCCGTCCGACGCTCGTATTCAAGAAACTGGGACCCTCCATGCAAGAGATCTTCAACTTGTTTTGGAAGGGGTACTGGTGGATGTTCTTTAAGACGGCGGATCCTTCGGTTGAAGTTCGCATATTCGAGTCGAAGATCAACGAGTCTTAGCAATAAGTCGGTTCGAGCTTGTGCACGCTGCGTTTGAATACTTCGAATTGAATTCCAGACGGAATTCCCGAAGCTAGCAATCGAAACTAACAATGCGGTGACACTAATCCATATAGTCACGTCTAGTCCTCCTATACTTCTCATTGATCGGTCTCGATCACCGGGACCGTCGCACTATAGGGAGCGGGTCCAAGCAGTCCTGCGAGCGCGCCAACCACGGGAAACAATATACACAAGTGTTTCACGATAGCGACCTCGATTTGCCAAGCAATTCCACCGCGAGATCACTTCGGGTGGGGCGAGATTCAAATCACATCCGGCAATTTGCTTCACAGAAGACGTATTGCCCTAAGACGGACCAACGAGATACAAAGCCGCAGCCGCATCGATCACGGAGCACGTGACCGCTCTCTCGTCGGCGGAGAGGGCCCGCGCCCAAGCACCTCGGCGGCCACCCATTCCTTCTCCGTCCGCGGAGGCGGCATCTCATCTGAAAATCGTCTGACGTGCGCCGCGAGCTCTGGTTGTCGTCGCCGAATCAGAATTTCGCCGACCATCAGCCATGCGCGTCGAACCTCGTTGCGCGTGGCGACCAATCTCGCCTTGCCTGGCTCGATTCGGAGTTTTCCTTGCGCCAACTCCTGGGCAACGACGTCGGCTCGCTCACGCATATATGTCGACTCTCCGCGTAGGCTCGCCCTATGAATGCCGTCCGGTTTTCGGAGACCTGTTTCCCCTCGCACGTACCGCGGCGTTGCGTTGGCGGGGACCCCCAGCTCCCGCAGATGACGCGCAAAGCCTGACCGCCATTCGCGCAGTGTCGCTTTGCGAATGTGGAGCCGCTGCCCCTGTTCACTGACGGCCTTGATCACAACGTGAACGTGAGGACGAGGCGTATCGGTGTGCAGCGCCATCACGTAGCGGTGCTTGAGGGCGAATTCCTCTCGGGCGAAATTCTTGACCGCCGACAGGACCTTTTTCGGCGGTGTCCCCGCCGGCATCGAGAAAATCACTTTGTGAACGAGCCTCACTGGCTCCCTCCCCCGCGTGGCTGTCAGGTCGGACTTACGGCGATAGTCGTCCAGGTCAAGGTCCCACTCCTCCACCAGCGCCTTGCCGACGCGCGCGCCGCGCAGCCGCTCTCCATCATCGGTTTCAAGATCAAGTTCCCCTCTTCGCCCGATGTAATTGAGGTGCCTTCGTACAGCAGAAAGACTGTTTGCGGATTTCGGAAGTACCTTCACAATGACTTCGGGCGTACGACGAACCGTCCGAGCGACCTGCTGGATTTCGCTTGCCGACAGATGGTCGCGCCGACCGGGACCGCGCCGGGCAAAACTGAATAGATCGAACAGGGGCTGGCTATACGCCTGACTCGGCATACCCTTGCTCCCATGATTTGATGTTGGCCGCCAACAGTCCCTTGACGTGATCTCGAAGCCCTTCGCAGACCCTCAAGATCGCCCTCAAGTCTTCGCGACTAGGACCGCTCGCTCGCTCGCCCTGATTCGCCGCCCGTGCGATCTGGTTGAGATTGCGCCCGATGCTGCCGAGCTCCGACACCGTCCGCCGGAGCGCCAGCAGTTCCTCTTTCGGCAGCGGCGATAGCGACCGCAGGTGAGCGCGCGTCAGGACCGACACATAAGTCGCTGCCGGCATGCCTCGGGCCGCAGCTCGCTCACGCAGAAGTATATGGTCGTCAGGACGCAGGCGGATCGAGAAGCGCGACACCCGGCCTGCCCGGCCTCCAATCGGTTCGCCATCGGCTCCACTGCCAGCCTGCAGCATCGTGTCGATCAAGCGCTTGAGCAACGCCGAGTCCGAGATCCCCTGATGACGTGCGACGGTCGCGAAACGAGTCTTCGTTTCGCGATTCACCCAAGTCGTGAGATGTGCACCGTCGCTCATCGTGAGTGACGTTGTAGCAAATAGCAGCCGGCAGGCTATCCTGCATTTCGCTTCAAATGCAGCGAAACCGACCAACGCGTCGTCGTCTGTCTGTCGATGTGCCGAGATTCCTGGATTCTGTTCCGAGTGTCTAGACTGGTGCCAAGTTGCCTGGATTGGCGGGTCGACCCCGCGTCTGTAAGTCGATGACAAGCAAAGGGAGGCCGACCTTTGCCGAGGCTAGGCCCCCTGCAATTTCGGCGGGAAATTAGTCCACGAACTCGGAACATAGCAGCGTCAGTCTAGAATCTCGGAACACAATCGTCAGGCGTAAACCGTTGTTTACAGGTTGACCGACGTAGCCACCAATCTAGGTAACTTGGAACACCCACATCGTCGTCGTCCCACCACCCACCACCACCCACCACCACCACCGTCGGCCGCCGCCGTCTCTGCCTGCCTGCCAAGGTTCCGATTGGTCTGTCCTTGCCGAATGATAAGCTGAGCACCTGGCCCGGCTGCCAGGCCAACCCGGCAGTGGGTCATGGTGGTGTGAGGGAGAGCGAATGGAGCGACTGCAACAGGCCTTGGCCCTGATCGGTTACGCAGACCATTTAGAATGGTGGCAAAGGAGAAATCTGGTCAGCTCGATATCAGAATTCGCCGAGACCAGCCAGGACGGCGAGCTTGTGAAGGCTTGCGAACGAGAGATAGAGAGGATTCACGCTTCGTTGCCTCCTGATCAACGACCCCTGCAAGACTAATAGCCGGGACGTCTTTGACCGGGTTCTGACGCGAATAGACGGCGGGCGTCGGCAGATAGCCCCTGCCAACGCCCACCGAACCACCTCTACGACGCCGCTTCCGTGCGCAATAGGCTGGGCAGCCAGCCCGTCGTGGCGACTCGCGCCTCGGCAGCCTTGCTCAACGGGGCCTTCTTCATGAGCGCAAGCGCCGACGCCGCCTCCGGCGAGACCGCTTCGCGCACCACCTCCAGGATGCGCGCCTTCGACACGCTGGCGAAGTAGGTATCGGCCTTTGCCTGCCACCACCGCCGCATGTCGAGTTGGACCGCCTCAGCGAGAGGATCGAGCGGACTCGGCCCCTCGCCCGACTGCACACCATCGACGGTCACGGCGACGCAATAGGCGAGGATTGCGAGGAGATCACCGCCCGACTGCTTGGCCAGCCAGGACAGAAGCGCATCCGGGTCGTCGGGCAGGCGTTCCTCTAGGGACTTGCGATGCGCGGCAAGCGTGGCTGCTGCCTGACATCCCTCCAGGTCCGCCCCTTGATCCTTGAGCGCCGTGGCGTGTACTTCGATCTGCAAGGCGGCTCGCTTCCACGCCGAACCGGAATAGAACGTGTCCAGCACAAGACGATGCGTGAGGGCGATGGCCGCCGTCATCGGTTGCTGCACGAGCTCTGCCTGCAACGCCAGTGTCCGGTGCGCCGTCAGCCGCCGGACCAGTGCCGCCGAATGGATGCGAGGTCCGCCCATGGCGGCCCGTGCCGCTGCCTTCTCGGCATGTGCAAACCGCGCCTTGTCCGCAGGCTTGAGGAGGTTCCGTTCGATGCGCAACTTGCCGCTCCGATCGATGGTCACGACGGCCCCAGCGACCGCAACTTGCTCGCGTGCGGGAACCTGCATGCGCTGATTCAGAAGATCGATGTCGGACTCGACGGCTTCGATCTGCGCTTCCAGGTCGGCGTACTGGTCCTCATCCTCCTCCACAGCTTACTGCGCAATTAGTTGAAGCCAGTAGTGATCATCATTTGTGGGCCAGGACCTATGAGCGCGACTTGAAGAACGTCCTTGCCCTGCAAGACGAAATTGCCCACGACATCACGGAACAAATTCGCGTCAAGCTGACCCCCAAGGAGCGCAGTCTGCTCATGCAGGTTCACGCCGTTGATCCCGAGGCGTATGACGCTTATCTGAGGGGCCGCTACTGGTGGAGTAAGAGGGGCGCTGTGTCCTGGAAAAGTCTCGACTACTTCCAGAAAGCTATCGCCAAAGATCCGCAATACGCGGCCGCTTATGCCGGCGTCGCGGACTCTTTCCTCGAACTTGGAGGTGATGGCTATGTTTCTCCCAAAGAAGCCTATCTCAAAGCCAAGGAAGCTGCCGTCAAAGCCCTGGCACTTGATCCTTCGCTCGCGGAGGCTCATGCGTCCCTATCGGCCGTCAAGTTTTTTCACGACCGAGACTGGTCGGGAGCCGAGGACGAGATTAAGCAAGCTATTGCCCTCAATCCGAACAACGCCAATGCCCATGGGCAGTACTCGGACTACCTGGCGGCCCTAGGGCGGCTCGACGAAGCACTGAAGGAAGCCGAGCACGCCCTTGAGCTCGACCCTTTCTCTGTTGGTACTAATATTGGGCTAGGGCAAACGCTTTACGACGCTCGCCGGTACGACGATGCGTTGCGTCAGTACAGGCGAGGCATGGAAATGCATCCGGACCGCTGGGAGTACTACAACTGCATTTCCGATATATACGAGCACGAGAAGATGTTTGCCGAGGCGTTCGCCGCACGCCAGCGGGCGCTAAGTATGCAAAAGGATCCTAGTGTCACCGCGCTCGCCGAGGCGTACCAGCGTTCCGGATACAGAGGCTGGTTGTTGAAAAAGATAGAGATCCTCGAGCAAGCACCCCCTCAAACGATGCAAACCGACGCACGCGAATCCCGCCTTGACCCGTTCAAGGACTTTGGATTCGCGCATTGGTACAGCTTGCTCGACGATGCAGCTCATGCCATGCACAACCTCGAACGCGCCTACGACGGAGGCAACGCCACGGTACTATTCCTGCGTGTCGACCCCAACATGGATCCCCTCCGTTCCTCACCGCGTTTCCGCGACCTCGTCCGTCGCATCGGGTTCCCGCAGCCGTCGAGCGACGAGAACTGAAGCCACTTCACTTTCCTCCATGCGATCCAACGCTCTGTGCGCCGACATGTCCAAAGCATTAGTCTCTTGATTCACTGAGTCTGGTGGAAGCCCACGGCCGCCATTGCGGCCTGTGCCTCGGGATTCTTCATGAAGGTATTCCACATGAAGCCGCTACGCTGATTTTCCGTCATGAGCATGGTGATTCCTGTATGGATGCCGACCGCGTCAGAGTCGTACCAGCCGGTCAAGGGATCAAAAGCGTCCACGAAACCGTAACGTTGCCAGGCGCCGGGAAATTGGTTGTAGAAGGTGCGCAGTGCCGCGATGCACTCGGTGCTCAAGAAGGGGAGTGATCCGCCGGCTGCGCAAGGCACAAGCGTGCCATCAATCGGCCCCATCGCCGGCGGCCCACCCCAGGCTACGTAGCCATTATTCGCCGAATCCGAAGCAGTAATTCCCCACGCGTCGCCTGAGTAATCGGAAAACTCACCGTGCAGCGAAGCGCAGAACAACTTGTGCGCCTGCGTTGCAGTAATGGAGTTGTTGAAGTAATCGGCGTAGGCGTCCTGCTGGCTGCGGAAGTCAAACCACGCGTGTGAGTATTGATGAATAAACAATGGCGCGCTCAAGTTGGTTATGTAAGTCAGTCCCCGGTAGGTCAACAACGGCCGCTGGAATGCTTGCCACGAACTCGCCGGGATCGGCTTGGTGGGTGAACCGATCGCCAAAAGATATAACATCATCAGCTCGCTATAGGTATCCCAGCGCGTGGTGATGAAGCCGTTCTCGGGCGTCCAGCCCATGGAGAAAGTCGCACCCCCATTGAGCATCCATACCCAGTCCACACGCTCATAGATCTGCGTGGCCAGGTCCTGGATCTGCACGTCCTGAAAATACTGCCGGCAGGTCAGAACCCCGCAGAGCAAAATTGCTGTGTCGATGGAAGAGACCTCGGAATTCGGGGCGCGCTGGCCGGTATTCATGTCGACAAAGTGGTAATAGAACCCGTTGACGTTGGTCTGATTGAGGAGGAAATTCAGCGTTGTTAGCACGCGTGCTTTGAGCTGCGAGCTGTCGGCGTAATCCCGCTGACCGGCGATGCAGAGAGCGCTGAGTCCAAAACCGGTGGCTGCAATGCTGCTGAGGGTGCGCGAGTCATCGCCGCCGGCAAGCGCCCGGTCCTTGACCATCCCTGTAGTTGCGCTGGCCTGCTCCCAGAAGAACAGGAAAGAAGCCTTTTCAAGGTTATCAAGGAACTGATCATCCGCGATGGGAGGAATGGGAGGAGTAGAAGACTGATAGTTCGTCCCAGACCCGCAACCGGGGCCGATTGCAACGCTCAATGCGGAAAAGGCCAGCGCCGTTTTGCCCAACGCCGTCAGCGTCTCGCGGCGAGTCAGCAGGGAAGGAGGGGTGCGGTTTTTCATCCGATGATAGCTGTCATCTTCAATAACTTAGCGAGCGTCCGCTGGCGCCCAGAAATACTCGTGGTGCAGGCCACCGAGAATGGACTTAGCACGCACAATTCTGTATCGACGCGGCATGATGCGCGACACGACAGAATCCGCACAAATCGCTTCACCCCGACCATTGATAACATTAGACTTTTTGCACCTCCGGTCGCTTACGGTTCCTGGTCTAAGAGCCTCACGGTTCCAAAAACGGTTCCCGTTTCAACGCCGGAAAATCACCCAAAATTTTGGCTGTCCTTGGATCGCAGCGGACGACTCCCAACCACGCGCGGAGGGTGGCAGGGTCGCTTCTTGTGGCTGGAATCACCATTGAGAAGGGGCCATAGGCGCGGCAAGAGCAGCTAGAATTGCTTTCGCTGCGAGGGACGGCGCGCGTATCTCGGTGCCAGTGATAAGCAGGCCCTCGAATGACCCGCGCGGCGCGAATTCAAGTTCGCCTGGAACCATAGCTACAGGCTTTCCCGCTGCTAGCAATGCCTTGAGGAGTGAGTGCGCTGCCTCCGCATCAGCAAGGTGAGCGGGATGTTCCAGTACACCGATGCAAATTGCCGCATCGAATTCTTCTGTATAAATCTGCTCGAGCTTCAAAGTGTCACTGATAGCATCGCGGGCACTGCGATCGCTCCGAAAGCTTTGGTTCGGGGCAATGGTCTGTTTCGAACGCTTACGCGTTCCCCGAATCGGTGGATTGCCTCCCTGAGACGAGGCAATGACGACTTCCATTCCTGAGTCCTGAAGGAGACAGTAGGCTTCGATTACCTGGTCGACGCTCAGGGACCGGCTTGCGCGCTCACCGGATCCGGCCGTCAGGATCATTAGGATCCGCATATCGTTCTCAAGAAAGCATCACGCGCTCACTCGAGCTCGGCGCCATGCATTCGGAGTGAGACCGACAAGTTTGTGGAACATGCGCGAGAAGTGCGCTTGATCAGCAAAACCGCAATCCAGCGCAATATCGGAAAGTCGACTATCAGTCGCGAGCATCAGTCCCAGGGCGCGTTCAATTCGGCGTTGGAGAATGAACTGCTTTGGTGAGCGTCCAAAGAACTCCTTGAAGGCACGGTGAAAATGAGACTGGCTCAGTCTGACATTGGCGGCAAGCTCGGTGATCCCAGTCCGCCCGGCGAGGTGTTCGTCGATTAGCGCAATCGTTTTTTGAGCCTGCCAGGGAGCGAGGCCGCGAGTATCTAGCGCCGGCGTCGGCGTTTGCTGGACCAGTGCGACCGCGCGAAAAAGCGACGCCCGAGCTCGTTCGGTATCACATTCCAACGACTCAACCGCGTCGCATAGCAGGCGCGCTAGGATTCCATTACGCCCGGGTTCCCAAGCGATAGAACTGGGCGAGGGAAGCTCACGGCTCATCTTAGCCCTCCAAACTGCGGCCAGGGAGATTGGGCACCTGACCTTCATCCTCCCATTTGCCGTATTCGATATGCCAGTGAAGGGATGTGATTAGTTGTTAAAAGAGGCCTTTTATAGCTTCCCGGGACTCCAAAAGGACTGATCTTTAGAAGGTGAAAACTGTATAGTTTTGAAGGCGCGGTGTTAGCTGAGGCAGCATGTTACTCAAGCTCAATAGTGCGGTCGGAGAGCGACTTAAGTTTGGGGAGTTCGAGCTTGCTCCCGCCGGCCGCGCCCTTTGGCGGCGCGGCGAAGAAGTGAAACTAGGCAGTCGCGCGCTCGACATCTTGATCACCCTCGCTTCAAGGCCGGGCCAGATCCTGTCAAAGGACGAATTGACCAAGTTGGTCTGGCGCACAACCTTTGTTGATGAAACCGCTCTACGGGTTGGGATCTCGGCGATTCGCAAGGCTTTGGGCACCGGCGCGGACCGCTACATCGCGACCGTACCAGGGAGAGGCTATTGCTTCGTTCTCGACGTTGAGACTTCCCCAGCCAAGCCTACACGTGAGACCCCTGACCTTGAGTGCCTGAAGCCGCAACGCCTCCCCGTTCACATTTCCCGGATCGTTGGACGGGAGGAAGTCATCATCACTCTGGTGGCGGAAGCGACTCAGCGGCGCTTGTTGTCGTTGGTTGGCCCGGGCGGCATCGGCAAGACAACTGTGGCCGTTGCTGTGGCGGAGCGCCTACGCGCCGCCTTCGATGTCGTCGCCTTTGTGGACCTCGCACCGATCGAGAACGGCACACAGATGTCGGCAGCCATCGCCGCCGCTCTGGGTCTCAATCTCCGTTTGCAACAGGATCAGGTCGAGGAGATTGCCTTGGCCGTTGTAGATCGTCGCGTTCTTATCGTACTCGACAATTGCGAACATTTAGTGGAGCCTGCGGCCGTTTTCGTCGAAGCCCTGCTCCGCAGCGCGCCGGCCGTAACGATCCTCGCTACTACTCGCGAGCGACTCCGCGCCGAAGGTGAATGGGTCCATCAGCTTTCTCCTCTAGACGTGCCACCTGGGTCTTCCATCCTGTCCGCGCAAGAGGCGCGAGCATACCCGGCGGTTGAGATGTTCGAGGATCGGGCCGCCTGCGCTCTTGGGGGTTACCAAATCAGCGACGCAGACGCCCCTTACATCGCCGAGATCTGCCGGCGACTCGATGGAATCGCGCTGGCAATCGAGCTGGCTGCCGGTCGGCTGTCGGGTCTCGGCGTGCGAGGTCTCGCCAACTCACTTGCGGATTGTTTCTCGATCCTCACGCATGGGCGACGAACAGCTCTCCCTCGCCACCAGACGCTGCGCGCTGCGCTCGACTGGAGCTACCAGCTCCTATCGCCCGCAGACCAGGCGGCGCTCAGGTGCCTGTCGGTATTTAACGGCAGCTTCACGCTGGAGGATGCTGCCTTTATGATGGGCCCCTCAATCCGCATCAGCGAAGCTAGCGAACGCCTGACAAGTCTTCTCGACAAGTCATTGGTGATAGCAAGACCCGAGGATCGGACGTTCCGATATCGTCTGTTCGATACCACGCGGGCGTATAGCCAAGACATGCTGGAGCAAAGCGGCGCGGCCAATTCTCAACGCCGACGTCTCGCCGAGCACATAAGGGCCGTCTTCGACCGAGCAAAATCGGAATGGGACCAGCGCCCAACAGCGGACTGGCTGCAAACCTACGCGTGCGAACTCGGCAACTTGCGTGCGGCCCTGGATTGGGCCTTCTCCAAGGAAGGCGACGGCGCCGTGGGTGCCGCTCTGACCGCCGCTGCGGCGCCGATTTGGTTCCACCTCTCGCTGCTCGATGAAGGCTTGTCCCGAGTCGAGCATGCGATCACCTGGCTCAAGGAGCAGCCAACCCCGGATCGCCGCCTGATGATGCAGCTTTATGCCATTTCAGGCTGGCCCCAGATGCGCGCGATCAAAGGTATCCCCAGTGGCGCAGCGGCCTGGCGGCAGACGCTGGCGCTGGCCGTAGAGCTCGACGATGTCGACTATCAGCTCCGAGCGATCTGGGCACTCTGGGTCGACCGCGGCAACAATGGCGAGGCGATGGAGGCTCTCGATCTTGCGGACCGCTTTGCCGCTCTCGCGGAGCGCGCGGGGGATTCACAGGATCGGATGATCGGGCAGCGGATACGCGGGCACTCCTTGCACTACCTAGGGAAATTCGCCGACTCACGCCGACAGATCGAGCAGATGCTGGAGCGCTACGAGCCACCGCCACAACGATCACACGTCACCCGTTTCCAATACGACCAACGACTGACCGCCCAGATCACCTTGGTTCGCGGACTGTGGCTTCAAGGGCACGCCGATCAAGCGTTGGCTTTGGTCGAGCAGATGGTCGCTGACGGCCTCGCGCTCGATCACACCCTAACACTGGCGCATATTCTCTCGGATGCGGCGTGCTTCATAGCGCTGTGGGCCGGCGATCTGCCGCTCGCCGCACGATACACGAAGATGTTGCGGGAACACACGACGTTGCACGCGCTCGACGTCTGGCGCACCTACGCCGATGCTTTTGAAGGCGAAATTCTTATCCGACAGGAGAATCCGCTCGACGGCATAGTGGCGCTGCAACGGGCGATCCAATCGCTCGAGGCAACCGGATTCGTGCTCTACAACTCGGCCTTCGAAGGGGTTCTGGCAGAGGGCCTCATGGCGCGCGGACGCCACGATGAAGCGGACACAGTTGTGTCGAGCACCCTTGCACGCTGTCAGGCTTCAGGGGAGGCTTGGTGTACGCCGGAACTCATGCGCTTGCGCGCGCGGAGCTTAGCAGCGTGTGGAAGAATGGACGAGGCGATCGGTGTTTTAGTTGACGGCCTTGAGGTCGCTCGCTCTCAGGGCGCGCTTGCTTGGGAACTAAAGCTCGCCTCCACTCTCGTGGGGATCGATGTCAGGAACAGCGCAACCGAGAAGCTGCGCGATATCTTGAACCGCACCACAGAAGGCTTCGGCACGAGGGACTATCGTGACGCCGTCGCCAAGCTTGGACACCGATTAGGGGACAATCAAATACCGGCACAGCGTACCCCCGGTTAGATGACCACTGCGCGAAAACAGCATTGGAATGCTCCCGACGAGAGTGCTGCCGCGGTTCTGAAGAAATAAGAAGCCCTCCATGAAACTGCTCAGCGGCGCAGCGCGCTCTCGAGCACTCGTATCGTGGTTGTTGTGGTCTGACAAATCGCCAAAGACCCGCTGTTTTGAATAAACCTCCTCTGTTTCGTGAAAGACGCCAATGCGATCGCGGCATAACAATGCGCGCGTCGAACTCGGAAGGGTTCATGAACGCAACGAACAGGAGAAACGTATGAAAATTGGGAGAGGACATCTGAAGAATCTGTGCGCCATCGCAGCACTCGCTGCGTTGCCGATTTGTGGCGCTGTGAATTCTGCCTCAGCGGACTCTACGTCGACGGGCATCAAGAACGTGGTCCTGGTGCATGGAGCATTTGCCGATGGCTCCGGTTGGGAAGCGGTCGCCAAGATCCTCGAGAAGGATGGCTACACAGTGTCGATGGCGCAGCCCCCCGAGACATCCTACGCCGAGGACGTCAAGTACGCGAAGGCAGCCGTCGACGCAATGGACGGGCCGGTTGTCCTTGTCGGCCACAGCTATGGCGGGGCCATCATCACCGAGGCCGGAAACGATCCGAAGGTTTCGGCACTGGTCTACATCGCCGCCTTTGCGCCCGATGTCGGTGAGAGCCCTGCGTCAATCGAACAGGCCCTACCGCAAGCCTCCAAGGCATTCAAGGCGGACAGCGCCGGCAACTGGTGGGTAGATCAGGCGCATTTCGCGGCCGACTTCGCGGCGGACGTTCCGCCGGCCGTGTCCCGCTTCATGGCCGAGTCGCAGGTGCCGATCTCCACCGAGGCCTTCACTCACAAGGTCACAAATCCCGCCTGGAAGACCAAGCCCAGCTGGTACATGGTGGCCACCGCAGACCGGTCGATCAATCCGCAGCAGGAGCGAATGATGGCGAAGCGCGCGAATGCCAAGACGGTCGAAGTGACTGCCAGTCATGTGGTCTACATGTCTCATCCGAAGGAAACAGCCAAGCTCATTGAAGAGGCTGCCACCTCCGCGCGCGCTAATCATTAACCGGAAGGAGGAAGTACATGAAACCCAGCATCGTTTTTTCACATGGGATCTGGGCCGATGGCTCATGTTTCCAGAAGCTGATTCCGACCCTGAGGGCAGAGGGGCACCAGGTGATCGCTGCTCAGTATGGCCTCGACACGGTCAAAGGCGACGTCGATGCGACGCTCCGCTCGTTCGGACGCGTCAGCGGTCCGATTGTGCTCGTGGGCCACTCTTATGGCGGAACCGTGATAACACACGCCGGCACGGACAAGCGCGTAGCTGCCTTGGTCTATATTTCTGCGCTAGGGCCTGATGAGACTGAGACATCGCAGGGCCAGCAGGATAAATTCCCGAAAACCGACATCTTCAAGCATATAGAAGTGGCCGATGGCCGCGTCTGGATGAAGCCGGATGGCGTGTCCTACTTCGCGGGCGACCTGACTCCCGAGGACCAGGGCATCGTGTGGTCTACCCATTTCGCGCCGGCCGCTGATCTGTTCACGCAGAAATACGATGGAGGCATCGCATGGCGGTCAAAGCCGAGTTGGTCCATCGTCGCCACTCAGGACCGCACCGTTCATCCCGATCTGGAACGGTTCGCCGCGAAGCGCATGGGCGCCAAGACCGTGGAGGTTGCATCCAGCCATGTTCCCATGCTGTCGCACCCCAAAGTCGTGCTGGATGTAATCCGCGACGCCGCAAACGCGGTTTCGTAATTTCAACAAGGACAGGACAGCCGGGTCATATCGCCTGTCTGTCCTGTCCGTGGTTCCTTAAGGTACAGCAAAGCTCGAGTTGACGCCGGCTGAACCCGACTAATTTGAGGAGAATGCCATGAAGAATCGAATTTCCATAAATGGTCGCAACGGCGCGTTTGGTGCTTATATCGCTCTCCCGGAAACGGCGCCGGCCCCGGCCGTCGTTGTTCTACACGAGGTGTTCGGGGTGAACGCCGATATCCGCAAGACATGCGACGAATTGGCCGAGCAGGGTTTCATCGCGGTCGCGCCAGACCTATTTTGGCGTCAAGAGCCGGACGTCGATCTTAGCGTCACGTCGGAGTCGGATTGGCAGCACGGCCTTCGCCTCTACCAAGCATATGACCGAGACGCCGGCGTGAAGGACGTTAAGGATACCGCCGACACGGTGGCCAAACTTGCCCCGTGCACCGGCAGCGTCGCCGTTCTTGGTTACTGCCTCGGGGGACTGATGACCTTCTTGACGGCTGTGCGCTACGGAGTCGACGCTGCGGTCGTCTATCACGGTGGTGACACTGAGAAGTATCTGGGCGAGGTTGACGGCCTTCATGGGCCTCTGCTCATGCACCTGGGTGAGGAGGACGAGTTCATTTCCAGGTCTGCGCAAGCCGAGATCAAGGCAGCACTCGCGAAGAAACCAAAGGCGATAATCTATAGCTATCCCGGTCAGCGCCACGCCTTTGCTCGGCATAACGGGGCACACTACAACGCCGCGGCGGCGAGACTCGCCAACACGCGGACAAGCGAGTTTCTAAATCAACAACTGCGGTAATACACGACGCGAATTCGAAAGCACGTCAAATGACGTCGTCCCGATCATTTGGACAATATAGGCATGTCGTCGGCGTCCGGTGCAACCTTCGGTGCGCGGCGCAAATACTTGAGCATGTCCTTGGGTTTCGCGGATCCCGCGCGCTCACGCAGGAAATCATCCGCGGCGCGCAAGGAACCTACCTTCTCGGCTACCGCCGCTGCGATGAATTGGTTCAACGATACGCCGTCGGTAGCTGCCAATTCTGCGGCCGCCTTCTTCACCGACGTGGGAAGTTTCAATGGATAGGTGTTTTTACTCATTTCCTCATCTTCTGGAGCATAACGCTCGGTGTAATCACTTCGATCTCGAAGTCGCCTGCTGCCGGCAAAAAGTCGCGTACATTGTGCGTGACAATGGCTGAAGCCCGACCATTCACCGCCGCCTCCAGCGCTAACTCATCAGCGGGATCGGCCAATTGAGGCCGCCACATAACGTACTGACCTATTCCGCCCAGTTTTCAATATTGAGATTTTGGACGCGACCGAACTCCCCGGTGTTATTGGTCACGAGCGTGAGTTCCAGACAACGGGCGTGCGCCGCGATGAAGAGATCGTTCGCGCCGATCATCGTTCCAGTCGCTTTGAGCGCAGCGCGGATCTGGGCATAGTGAAGGGCCGCTTCGTCGGGAAAGTCCAAAACCTCGACGTGCCGCAAGTACTCATCGAGAGCAGCATGATCTTGCTGACGTCGGGGAGACACTTCAACCCCGAACAGAAGCTCCGACTTGGTGATGACGGAAATGCAGACGGCACCGATTGGAACCTTCTGCAGCCTTCTCAGCACAGCGTCATGAGAGCGCTTCATGATGTAGGACGATATATCCGTGTCGAGCATGTACTCCGCCATCAGGGATCGCGCTCCTGGATCGGCAAATCTTCAACAGCTTCCATGAACTCCTTCGAAGCGACGGACCCTGAGGCGAGATAGGCAGCCCAGTCCATCGGACGAGCGGAAAGAATCACATCGTCGCCCTGCCGACGAATAAAGACCTCAGAGGTATTAAACTGAAACTCCTTCGGCAGCCGAACTGCCTGACTCCGGTTGTTCATGAAAATTTTCGCTGTTCGTTGCATGGATTGCCCTCCAAAGGTCTGGCATATACATAAGTATATGCCACCAATAGGACTAATTGCCACCCTCGGTGCTGACGTCATCCTTTAGAAAGTCAGCAATCGCAAGTGTATGTTTTTATTATCTTTTATAACTCACTGCGTTCGGGACGTAGGAGTCGCAGGTTCAAATCCTGTCACCCCGACCATTGATTTCCCTAGCTATTTTATTCCCCATCATGCACTTGGTGTAAGTTTCACAAGCGCCTTGGTGCAGATTTGGTGTGAGTTTCGTCGAATCTCTACGAACTGCGGAGGACTTCAAGCTGCTGCGCGGCAGGCTATCCCTATATGAACCGGAGACTGGGTTCGCGCATGTTCGTCGCGAGGGATGATCGACTGGTCGGGTGATTTATTGCTCCGACGACGTGCCGCCGGTGATCAAGCGGATACTGCCACCAAACTTAAGGTAGGCCCAGAACCAGTTGGTCAACGTCGCCACGCGATTTCTGACTCCCAGCATGAAGGCGATGTGCACGATTCCCCACAGCCACCATGCGGGTGCGCCCGACAGCTTCAAGATGCCGAAATCGGCCACGGCAGCCTTGCGGCCGATGGTGGCAAGAGAGCCCAAGTGGCGATAACGAAATGCCGGCCCTGGCCTACGCGATTCGACGATTGCCCGAATTTGGTTTGCAACGTACGTTCCACCCTGTTTGGCTGCCGGGGCCAACCCCGGCACGATTTCACCTTCCCACGCCTTGCTCGCCGCGGTGTCGCCGATCGCGAATACGTTGGTGAGCCCCGGCACCCGTAAGTCATCGCCGACGATGACTCGTCCCGCCTTATCGGCAGGCGCGTTCAACCACCCCGCCGCTGGCGATGCGGCCACTCCTGCCGCCCATAGGACCGTACTCGCTTCGATGCGAGTTCCATCAACGGCAACCCCCTTTTCATCGATATAATCAACTCGGCTACCGAGATGAATTTCCACACCTAGGTGCTCCAGCGACCGCTGCGCAATCTGTGCCAATCGCTCCGGAAAGCTAGGCAGTAATCGGGGGGCCGCTTGGACGAGAATCACGCGGGCTTGCGCCGGATCGAATGCACGGAAATCCTTCTCCATTCCGAAACGGGCCAATTCCGCGATCGCGCCTGCGAGTTCCACGCCCGTGGGGCCACCGCCCACGATCAGGAAGGTCAACAACCCCTTACGGTCTTGTTCAAGAGACGCCGCCTCGGCGCGTTCGAATGCCGTCAAGATCCGGCGACGAATTTCCAACGCATCTTCGATGCGCTTGATGCCCGGTGCGAAACGCGCCCATTCGTCTTTTCCGAAATAGCTGTGAGTGGCGCCTGTGGCGAGCACCAGATAATCGTATGGAACGTCGCCATTTTGCGTAGACACCGTTTGCCGCTGCGTATCCACTCCGGTGACGGTCCCGAGCAACAGCCGGACCGAGGGCGTGCTTCGGAACACTTGGCGTACCGGCGTCGCTATATCACCCGGAGACAAGGCCGCCGTGGCGACTTGATAAAGCAGCGGCTGGAACAAGTGATAATTGGTGCGGTCAATAAGGGTCACTGACACAGAGGTGTCGCGCAAGGCTTGTGCGCATCGCAGGCCACCGAAGCCTGCTCCGACGATGACGACTCTTGGTAATCCTTTGAGATGGTCGAGACTATGGCTCTTGGTCAAGGGGAAAAAGCGATCGCGCAAGCGCGCGATGAGCTCGTCGAGCGACCCGAATCCTCCGCCGTACACGCCGAGAATCGCCAGGAACATGAGCAAATAGATCGTGTCGGTGCTCCGCGGGTCGATCATCGAATAGGTAAAGAGCCCGAAGAGTAGGACTGCGGCAATGTAGCGCGTGGCCAACCCCGTGAGGAGCAAGCCGCCGCCCACCCAGGCGGCGGCCTGCGGAACGCGCATGGCGACATCCAACGGCAACCATCGCTCGAGGTCTTTGAACTCAGCGCCCGAGGAACCTGAATAAGCCGCCACGAGTAAAGCGATTCCCAACCACACCCGAAGGTAAGAGATGTACAGGGGTGTGCCGTATGCTCTCAGGCGCTTGGAAAAATTGATAGTTCGTGGAATGAGCGGGATGGCGCTTTCGTTCAGTCCGCGGCGCAGCAAGTTATCGACCGATATCGGGCCCGCACCGTAAATCGCAAACCAACATGCCAGCGCGATCCAAAAGAGCTGGGTATCAAATGGGGTGTAGCGAAGTTGCGCGATCGACGACAGCAGTAGCAGCGGCAGCGCGGCATATCGAGTCATGAAGCCAATCGCCAGCAGTGCTGCGCAGACCATGTAAACAGCCGTGCTCAGAAGCGTCGCCGAGATCGGCGCGAGGAATGGGATCGGATTCTCTTGGCTCGCCACCGCCAGCGTGGTCTCCCAGTGCATCATCTGCATGAAGCCAAAGAATCCAAAGAGCTTGGCGACCCAGAGGCGAATCACCAACTCGATGTAAGGCCACGCAATTCCACCCAAGAGAAACGTCCACAACTTCGGGATTGGCCGGGTCGCTGCCGCCGCTTTGGCGAGAAACGAAGATTCATGGTTCCAGGCGAAATGCATCCCCATTTGATCCTCTTTTGAGCCAGTAGAAGCACGGAAAGTCTTCCCTCCGCTCCCTCGCCGACTGGACTTGCTGATTGGCCGGTGCATGAATTGAAGGTGTAAAGTGAGACCGTCCGGATCGGGAACTTATTTCCATTGATCCGTGAACTATATGAAACGCTCGAGCGATGCGAGCTCGCGATAGGCCGCGTTGGATGATCGATGTATCTGCACCGCCCGAGTAATAACTTATCGCCATTCACGGTCCTCTATTCGGGACGTTAGATTGCACGCACGCAATCGCCATGTGCCAAATGGTTGCTTGGAATGCGAGACCGGGCTGAATGCGTATGAGGAGCACTTTGTGAATTCATCGTGGACCGTAACTACCTTCTGCATGTTGCTGATCGCACACGCGAGCATCGCTTCGGAAGGCTTTAAGAATGACCCCGTGCCTAAAGTCAATAACGAAGCGGGACTGGCAATTAAGGGGTATGACCCGGTAGCGTACTTCGAGGACGGTAAACCTGCTCTGGGGGATCCCGCGATCGGCTACCGATGGCACGGAATTTCTTATCACTTCGTGAGTGAGCGGCATCGCAAAGCATTCATCGATCGGCCGGCGCGGTACCTCCCGCAGTACGGCGGCTATTGCGCATATGCTGTCTCGGAAGGCACGACGGCGGACGGCGACCCTCAACTTTGGGCCGTCGTCGACCAAAAGCTCTACCTTAATAATAACCCCGTCGCCAAGAAGACTTGGGATGAAAACCGGCCGGGTCGCATCAAGGCAGGCGACCGGAATTGGCCACATATCCCGAAAATCAACTCGACTGCCCCGTGAGGGAGCGAAGCGGCTATGGCGGTGCAGAAAGCAGCGGCCCAAGCCTCCTGAGAAGTCAAAACGGAGCCCGATAAGAGAGAAATTGTGCATAGCGACTGCGATCTGGAGATTCAACATTCTGGAGAACGAGGTGATCAGAACCGTCCAATTCCTTGAAGCCGGTGTCGGAACTTCGTGAGCAGCGACTGTGCATTCTTCATTTTCCGTCGGAAGATCAACTTCCCGGGGACTCGGAGCTTGATCTCTGTCCCCGAAGCTGCGGTGCTGGTAATCGAGAGCTGGCCAGCAACGCGCGCGGCCCGCTCTCTCATACCGCGTAAGCCGAAATGACCCTCCTTGCCAACTTCGGCGACTCGCTCCTCCATGCCGGCGCCGTCGTCCCGCACACACAATGAAAAGTCTTGCGCATACGTCAGTTGAACCGTCAGGCGTGTACCGCCCGAATGCAGACACGCATTGCGAATGGCCTCATACCCTATGCAATAGATTTCGTCGCGAGCAATTGGATGCATTTCTCGAGAGTCGCCCACGACGTCGGTGCTTACTTCCATTGGTTGCCGATGCGTACAGTCCTCTGCAGCATGCTGAAACGCTTCCGCGAGATCGTTACGCAGCGTAAGGGAAACGCGCGGCGAGTTCAGTGCCGCACGCCCTTCTTGGGTTGCCTGCGTCAGCCAATGCGATATGCGGCGGATCGTCGATCGAAGGCTCTCTTCATCGGCAACCTCATCCAACCCATCATCGGCGAGTCTCTTGCTTGCGAGAATTGTCTGAAGAAGGATGTCGTGAAGGTCTTGCGCAGGGCGGGTCCGCTCCGCCATTCGCTCATCGAACCGCACGGCGATCGACCTCGCCAATTGCTTGACTCGAATTTGGTGGATGAGCCAAATAAGGATGCCGCTTAGGAACACGCAGGCAAGCTCGAAGGCTTTCGTTTGATACCAAGCAGCAGCTATTGTGAAAGTGAGCGATGCCGTATTGTCCAACAATAGGATCGAAACGGATCAAGCCGCTGCGCGATGATAGTAGCTGAGCATCCCTCCGAGTCGTTGGCACCGGACGACTGGGTCTTGACGTTCGCCAACGGCGGCGACGGGCTGCAGCAGCCGGTTGCCGAGTCCTTGATGATTTCGCTCGCCCCGAAAAAGATCGTAAGCTTCGACGTCATCCGCACGAGGCTCCAGTGTCGCAGGGTCAATCTCGAGCACCAGCGAGCGTGCGGAAAACAGCACGTTGTAAATGGATCCCGGCCAGATCTCCCGGCCGCTGCCGCGCTCGCGCAGTCGTGACCCCAGGATGCCGGGAATGATGATCACCGGCGGCACCTGGCCGCGTTCCATACCGCTTGCATAGAGCCGACGCAAATCCGGAGCGCGCGACTGCAATAGCTGCGCGCCGCCGAGAGCCGCGATGGCCGCAATTCCGACGGCCGCTACCGTCCAGACTTCACGCCGAGTCAAGCGCACTGCCAACCCGTGGGTAGTTCAAAACCAGTCTTTGTCACAGCAATTTGTTCCTCAACCGAACCGGGCTCTTACGTGAGCGTGATTACCCCAGAGTCATTGGTAGCCGCGAACAACTAGAACCTTGCAGATAGTTTGCACTCACACCCGCGCCGCAGGCCACGAAATAATTGCGCGGACCATCCGGTCTCAGTCAGAAACCGCTGTTCTATGGCTTGAGCTTTGAAGTCGAGGAATGAGATGAACAAACTGATAGACCTGCTAATCGGCTGGCCCGAGCGTGTGGCTCGGCATATTCCGTGGCTCGCGCCCCTGTTTGCACGGATCGTGGTGGGTTGGGTATTCATGTGGAGTGGCTGGGGTAAGCTGCATAATCTGCCCGCGATTACCGAGAACTTCGCCGGCTGGCACATCCCGGCTCCCCATATCCTCGCGCCATTCGTTTCCGGCGTTGAGTTCTTCGGCGGCCTGTTCCTGCTGCTCGGCCTGATGACCCGCATCTCGGCCGGCGCCTTGGGCGTTACCATGATTGTCGCCATCGCGTCAGCCAAGTGGGCCGACGTTGATTCTCTGGAGACTCTGCTGGGGTTCGACGAAACCGAGTATCTGGCGCTGTTTTTATGGCTGGCGATAGCCGGTGCAGGCCCGGCATCGCTTGATTGGCTGCTGGGACGCAAGCGTCCTATGTAATAACCGAGACCGAGGCACGGTCTTCTCTCAGGCAACGGGAGCCGATCCCGCCCCATTCCACAATTACCAACGAGGAATTTACAATGCTCATCTCCAAGTCCGTTTCTGGCGCCGCGATTGCCACGGCCGCCGCCCTACTTTTCAGTGTTGCTTCCGTCGGCACCGCCAGCGCCGCCGATGAAGCGAAAGTACATTGTAACGGGACCAACTCATGTAAGGGTCAGTCCGCATGCAAGACAGCAAAGAATTCCTGCAAAGGTCAGAACTCTTGCAAGGGTCAGGGCTTCAAAGAGATGACCCAGAAGGAATGCGACGCCGCCAAAGCGGCGAAGAAATAAGCTGCGACCCGATTGCCGGGGAGAGGGCGCAAGCTCTCTCTTCGGCGGACTTGACCGGCGCTGCCGGTGCATGGCGGGCGGTAATAACCGCCGGTCAAACCGGTGGTGGTGGAACTGTTCACCTCGCAGGGTTGCAGTTCGTGTCCCCCGCGGACGCGCTGCTGGGCGAGCTGGCAAGACTGCCGAATGTCATTGGCGCTGGGGAGGTGGGGAGCTCGGAGAATCTCAGTCCAGCAGCCATTGGAGAGCCGCTTATTGCGGCCTTACGACAAATGGCTGCGAAGGGCTGCGCTGCTCATCGTCGACCCGGGTCGCACTTGACTGCATGTGCTGGCGCTGCGCATCGGTAAATCTAAGGCTTGCGACTGGCGCGTTTCGCATGATGAGATCTCGAGGGTCATGGAGAATCGTAACCGTCATTGCTGTGAATCGAGAACTGCCTGCTCCAGGATAATTCGGTTCAGGAAGCCGCGAAGTCCCAGCACGACGATTCCGGCCAGGAGTGGCACCGCGCTCACGAGCATCCAGAACGCGGCCTTCGGCATACGCTCCCAGAATGAACCCATGAGTCCAGAGAGGTAATTTCCTACAACGCCCGACATGAACCACACTCCCATCATCATCGACGCGGCTGCCGAAGGCGCTGCGCGCGAGAATAACGACAGTGCCACGGGAGATACGTGCAACTCAGCCAGGGTCAAGAGAATGAAAAACAGAAGCATCCACGCCCACGAAACCCTACCGTCTGTGCCGGCGAGCAGTGCCGCAACTACCAACACTCCATAGGCGACACTTGCCAGAAAGCACCCCGTCGCCATTTTGCTGACCGGGCTGATTCCAGTCTTGCCTCTGGCGCGCCAGGCCCACAGCGCAATGAGTACCGGCGTGAGCGCGAAGATGAAAAGAGGATTCAGGCTCTGAAACCAAGTAATGCGGATCTCGAACAGCCCAAAGAACGAACGGTTGGTGAAATCTCGGACCCACAACACGATTGCATTGCCCTGCTGCTCGTAGCTGGCCCAGAAGAACGTAATAACGAATGCGATGAGGCACAAAACGCCAATGGCATTCAGGTCGGCGGCCTGTCGCGCCTGTTTCGCGGGCGCACTCGAGCTTCCTTCGTCACGCCTCTGGGCATCAGGCGGCAGATATTTTCGACCCGAGACGTAGATGACAAGGCCGATAATCATGCCAACGCCTGCAGCAAAAAATCCATAGTGCCAACCGTAAACTTCGCCGAGAGTGCCGCAGATAACCGGCGCGATCGTCGCACCGAGATTGATGCCCATATAGAAAATTGAAAATGCACTGTCACGGCGATTGTCCGTGCGGGAGTAAAGCCTGCCCAGCTGCGTCGACACGTTCGGTTTGAAACAGCCGTTGCCGAGGATGATGCATAGAAGTGCAACCAGAAAGAATGCCTCGGAGGCCATGAGAAAGTGACCCAGCGCCATCAGGCTCGCCCCGGCCACAACGGTGCGGAATTGCCCGAGAACGCGGTCTGCCAGCAGGCCGCCGAAGAAAGGCGTGAAGTACAGCAGCGATGTATACAGTCCATAGATCTGCGATGACATCGCCTGCGTTGAAAGCGGACCGAACACGCTCTGCAGTGTCGAATGAAGCGCTTCGTAGCCGAGCACCCGGTGCGCGTTTTGCGGAAGCAAGAGCTGCTCGGTCATGTACAGGACCAGCAAGGCGCGCATCCCGTAGAACGAGAATCGCTCCCACATCTCTGTAAAGAAGAGCAGCGCGAGTCCGGGTGGATGCGGGCCCAGAATGGTCCTGACTGAGGCCATCAGGCGCCCGCCCGCCGATCCGCCTGCTGCGCCACTCTTCCATCCATGACGGCAACCAATGCGGCGCGAATGCCGGGCTCGTGCGCCGAATGTCCCGCATCGTCAATGATCTGCAGCGTCGATTCCGGCCACGCTTCGTGCAGAGCTGCCGCAGTGATCGGCGGGCACAGAAGATCATATTTCCCCTGCACGATCGCGCAGGGAATATGGCGGATTCGCTGCACGCGCTGCAGAAGCAGATCGTCCGGCGCGAACCGATTGGCACGCATGTAGTGCACTTCGAGCCGTGCCAATCCCAGCGCCGTATGAACATCACTGGCTTCTGCCATCATCTTCGCGCTCGGACGTAAAGTCGCGCACCGCCCTTCATAGGTTGCCCGCGAATTTGCGGCGGCGAGCCGCACGTCCGACGCTGGATCATTGAGAAGGGTCCAATAACCTTCGCAGATGTCTCCCCGCAACCGGGCAGGGAGAAAATTCACGAATTCCCCCCAAGCGTGGGGCGCGAAATGGCGAACGCCATGCAGGAACCACTCGATTTCGCAGGCTTGCAGCAAAAAGACGCCGCGCAGGGTAAGGCTCAGGCACGCATGAGGATGTTCTTCGGCATAGGCGATCGCAAGCGTGGCGCCCCACGATCCCCCGAACACGTGCCATGCCTGGATCTTGAGCAGGCCGCGCAGGAGTTCCATATCGTTGATGAGATGCGCCGTCGTGTTGTTTCCAACCTCGCCGTGCGGAGTTGAGCGTCCTGCACCACGCTGATCGAACAATACGATTCGGTAGTGCTGCGGATCAAAGAATCGGCGATGGTCCGGCGAACACCCCGCCCCAGGTCCGCCGTGCAGGAAAACGACGGGCACGCCCCCCGGATTTCCGCACTCCTCCCAGTACAGAGTGTGAATCGGGTCCACCACCAGCCGGCCGCTGCGATACGGTTCGATCGGCGGATACAATTCAGGCGGCCGGATCACGGATGAGCGCCTTCGGCACCCTCGTCTTTCACAACTTCCCCGCTCCGAACCACGACCCGAACATTGTTCAACACCCGGATATCCGACAGTGGATCCCCGCTCACCGCAATCAGATCAGCCCGCTTGCCAGGTTCGAGCGTACCGCTGTCAGCGGAAGTGCCGAGCACGGCGGCGGCGTTCACCGTCGCTGTTGCAATCGCCTCGGCGCGTGTCAGGCCGGCTTTCACGTATTGTTCGAACTCGCCGGCGTTCTTGCCATGCGCAAACACTCCTGCATCGGACGCGAAAACCATCCGTATTCCGGCTGCGTGCGCCGCGACGGCGGCTGGCGTCTCGCGTTTGAGCTTGAATAAGACTTCCAGAACAGGCGTGGGAAGCCACCCCATGCTGCCTTCCGAAAGATGGGCCTCATCCTCGCCAACGGCGGCGACCACGGCATACAAGTGCGGCGCGTAGTTGCGACCAGCCTTGGCCAACAGCGGCCACGTATCCTTTCCCGGGAAGATCACGGTATCGACCCAATCGGCTCCCGCTCGGATCGCCGCGTTCACGCCCGCAGCCGATCCCAGCGTGCCCGCGCCGTCCGCGACCGCTTTACGATTCAGCGAATGGGCCGTCTCAACGATGGCATGCATTTCCTCATCGGTGAAGGTCTGTGCAGGCGATGCTGGCGAGAGCAGGCTACCCGTATTATAGAAATTGATCACATCCGCGCCCCGTTGAACTTGCTCCCGCACCGCACGCCGGCAGTCCTCTGCCCCGCTGCAGACACCTTGCGGAGCCACGACGCGCTCGACGTCGGGCTGGAACCGCGAGGTCCGCGAGTTGCCGGGAGAGGACACCGGGCTGCCGACCGCCAAGATGCGCGGTCCTTGCGCTCGACCGGATGCGATAGCATCGCGCACGGCATACACTGCAAGCTCGTGTGCGCGGCGGCCTGTCCCCATATCGAGAACCGTGGTGAATCCCGCCCGCAAGGTCTTCTCGGCATTGGCCGCGGCCCGAAGCGCCAGATCCGCCGAAGTGAGTGTCACCTCGTCCAACGAACCGGCAGGATCCGGTTCAGTCGAGAGGTGCACGTGCAAATCAAATAGCCCGGGAAGCACATACAGTGCCGAAAGATCGAGAATGTGAGTGCGCTCAGGCTTGGAGCCGATTGACGCTGCACTCAAGCGGCCGCTCGAGACGCGTTCGATCAGGCCGTTTCGAATCACGATCGACTGGTTTGCCGAGGGAGCGCGTCCGGGATCGGCAAGCAGCGTCCCGGCCCAAACGATCAGTATGGGTGCATCGTTCGCAGCGCCTGTGGGCTCGTGCGAACCGACCGCGAACGAAACTAGAACCGTCCCGAGGAGCGTGAGTCCACTAATGCATTTTGAAGACATGTCCATCCCGCATGACAAAAGTGACGTTGTGCAGTTCCTCGATATCATCGAGCGGGCTGCGGTCTGTCGCGATGATGTCGGCGCGCTTTCCTACTTCGATCGATCCAATCTCAAGTCGCAGTCCGATTGCTTCCGCTGAATTCAAGGTCGCCACCTCGATTGCCTGCATGGGCGACAGCCCGATCCGCATGAGCTGAAGAAGATCGCCCGCATTGTCGCCATGCCGAACGATTCCGGCATCCGATCCGTATGCAAGCCGCACTCCGCTCTCATAGGCCCGCTGCGCGGCGAATGGCCGACTCAGCACGGAACGCAACCTTGCCAAAATTGGCGAGTCTGGCTGATCCGCAACGGTGGTGCTACCGGATCGCATTTCACCGACCGCGACGACGAAGGCATGCATGTGAGGCTCCAGGAATACTCCGTTACGTCGCATTAACCGAATTGACTCGGAATCCGGCCAGGGCGCCGTGTCGATGATATCCGCTCCAGAGCGCAGAGCCGCATTGATGCCGTGAGCGAAATGCCCGTCCGCAATAACTTTTCGCCCAAGCGCATGCGCCGTAGCGATCACCGCACGCATCTCCGAGTCGGTCATGGCCTGTTCAACCAGCCGCAGATCGCCGATGCTGCCGGTAATATAGAGATTGATCGCGTCGGCCCCGCTCGCAACCTGTTGCCGGACCACCCGACTGCAGTTTTCCGGTCCGTCGCAGGTGCCGTCCGGACCCACAATCGCCTCGACAGCGTCCGAGAAATGTCCGGTCCGTGAGCTGCCCGTCGCCGAGATTGGGCTACCCGCTATGAGCAGGCGAGGTCCAATCGCAAGACCTCCTTCGATCGCGCGGCGCAGTGCGTACACGGCTTCGTTGTGAGCCTGCCGTGCGGTTCCCAAATCCAGAACGGTCGTGAAGCCCGCATTGAGGGTTTCCCGGGCATGCCGGAGGCCGACCAGGGCCAGGTCGGCGGCGTCTCGCGTAACGACGCGTAACGCCTCGCCCTCCTCTGCTTCTGTGGTCAAATGCACGTGCAGGTCAATCATCCCGGGCAACACGAATTGACTCGAGAGATCTACCAGCTGCGCACGTGCACCCGCACCTGCGTCTTCGAGCGACACGAAACCGTCGCGCACGTCCTCAATGCGGCCGTCCCGGATAATCAGCGTCTGTCGAACTCTGGGTGGCTGACCCGGAACCGCCAAGAGCGTACCGGCATGTATGACGACTACCGGCCGAATTGACTGCGCGACTGATGCGCTAAATACCCAAATGCTCAGACACGCGAGGCTGAAGCGGGCACAGGCCATCGACGTGCGGATCAGAAGCGGTAATTGATGTTGACACCCACCGTACGAGGCCGAGCGGTGAACAGAGAGAGCGGCGAATCCTCCTGATAGAGCTTGTTGATCTGCGCCCGCTTGTCGAACGCGTTCTTGACAAACAGCGTGGCATTCCATTGCTTCGCCTGCACACCGATGCGAAAGTCCGCCAGAGCGTAGGGTGCAAGGGTCTGGAAAAACATGCTGCGTGAATCAAAGTAGGTCTGCGAGTTGCTGACGTAACTGACCTCACCGCGCAACACGCCGTCCAGATTGGACGAAATCGGCATTGTGTATTGTGCCGAGCCATTCGCCGTGAATCTCGGGGTATTCGGAATCTGATCTCCGGACAGGCCCGCGTTCGGGTTGACGGCCCCGAGCGGCTGGTTTTGAGTGAGGCGCGAATTCTGGATTGCCATGGATGCTTGGAGCTCCAGCCGACGGGTCGGGCGCATGATCAACTCGGCTTCCACACCATCACTGGATGCGGTACCCGCATTGCCGATGTAGGTGAATCCCAGTGTGGTTTCGTTCTGCGTCTGGATATCGGACCATCTGATCGCATAGGCGGTCAAGTTGAGGATGAGCCGTCGTTCCAGCCATGCGCTCTTCATCCCGGCTTCGTAATTCCAGAGCGTATCCGACTTGAATCCTTGCGGAACCACGATCAGCGAGCCAAAGCCGCCGTCATTGGTACCCCCCTGGCGAAAACCCTGCGCGGCAAGCACGTAGAACATCAGATCGTCATTGACCTTGTAGGCGACGCTCAATTTCGGGGTCACCTTGGATTCACTCTGGTGCGACACGCGCGGGGCCTCAGGAGGGCCGCCGAAGAAAGGAAAAACATTCTGGGAGTTGGCGTGTTCCGCCGAATGGAACCAGCGCAGCCCCCCGGTGACGCTGATATGAGGCGTAAATGTGTAGGTGCCTTCGCCAAACAACGCTTCTTGCTCGACTTGTTTCGCAGAGGTGCGGCCGAATATGTTGGGCTGCTCTGCCGTGAGCGTGGTCTCACCCTGAGCATCGACAGTCACGACACTGCTGATAAAGCTGCGAGTGAGCCGCTCGTGGAGGGCGCCAACGACGAACTGAAATGGGCCGGAGAGATTGCTGCTGTAACGCGCCTCATTGGTCCATATGGAGCTTTTTTCCGGCTGCAACGTGACGGCGGGCAGATTGGGGACACCAAAGAATATGAGGATGGGCGTCGAGTCGAAGCGAAAATATACGAAGCGGTCGAAATAGGCCGATGAAATGTCGAAGCTGCCTTGGTCCAGACGATAGTTCAGGTCGAGTTGCGAGATCGTGGCACGGTCCGTACGCGGGTCTTTCGTGTACTCGCTCTCCTTCAAGTCACCGTCCGAGGGAAAGAAAAACGATTTCCCACCGACGAACTGATCCTGATACAGAACCGACCCCGTGATCTTGAGGCGATCGTTCGCTGCCAGGAGCACCGTCAACCGGCCTCCCTGTGTCTCCTCGTTGTTGACGCCTCTTGCGCCGAGGCGAATGTTGTCAATGTAGCCGCTGTCGCTCACGTCCCAAACCACGGCGCGTATCGCGAATTTATCCTGCACGATTGGGACGTTGATCATCGCGTTGAAATTATAGTTCTGTGTGGGGGCGTGCGAGGTGTCGGAGAGCTCAGCGCCGAAATCTCCCTCGACCTGGTCGAGTTTAGGCTGCTTGGTGATGAGTCTGATGGTGCCGCTTAGCGAACCGGCGCCATATAATGTGCCTTGCGGACCGCGCAGCACCTCGATGCGCTCTATGTCGTACAAGCGGATGTCGATGTTCTTTCCGCCCCCGTCATCTTCGCCGTTCGAGCCGCTGATGACCGCGTTATCCAGATAGACACCCACAGTCGGCGCACCGATCGACTGCACGCCACGAATGATATAGCGTTTGTCCCCGGGACCCTGATCCTGAAATACCAGACCCGGCACGTTGTGCGACCATTCGGAAAAGATGGTCGCACCGGCTTCGGCCAGTTGTTCGCCTGACAGCGCGGAGATACTCAGCGGTAGCGACTGAATAGTTTCTTCGCCGCGCTTCGTGGCAGTGACGACTATTTCCTCGATAGCGTCTGGATCCGCTCGGCGGACCCCCCCATGCGTTTCGCGGACTGCCTCGGGGGTCGTATCCGCCGGCGCCGGCATCATGCGCGAATTCGAGACGGCGAGCACGACCGGCGATCCGACGGGTAGGGAGCCGGGCGCGATGGCGGCGCCGCCCGACGATTTGGCAGTCTGAATCGCGATTGTGTTGTCGTTCACCAAGGCGTATGCGAGCCCAGTGCCACGCAGAATCGACTCAAGGGCCAACCGCACTCGCATCCGTCCTGCCACTTCGGCAGCCAGACGATCGGGGATGGCTGTGCTCGCGGTCAGGACCTGCACATGGGCCTGCTCGGAAAACTCGAGCAGTGCCTTTTCGACTTGCTGACTCGGCAAGTTGAACACGACCTCCTTGTCCAGAACACTGGTGGCGGCGACTGCGTGTCCGCCCGTGAAGGCCACGATGCCGACTGACAGCATCATCAGGCACTGGCACAATTTCAACTGTCGGGAATCGATAGGGACTGGGGCGCTGGCGTTCATGAGGTTCTCGCGCTCGCTGGTCGTTGACACTCCAATACAACGATTGATCCATCGAAAGCGGAAGCGCAACGGAGCGCTGCTGTTGATTCAACCCCGGGGTTCAACACGGTGCTCGATGATAAATCGAGCACCGTCCCGATGAACCGTGACCGGAAAGATCGCGGGCAATGCATGCACCCATGCTTCGACGCCCGAGCTGAACACGGTTCCTGTGAAGCGCAGCTCTCCCAAGTCCGGATCTGCCAGCTCAATCTCCTGACCGGACACGCCGCGAATGCTCGATATCACCGACTGCAAAGGTTCCCGGGCAAATCGCAGCCGCCCTTCGCGCCAAGAGGAGACCTGAGTCGGCTCGATGGGCAACAATTGCAAGTCCTGCTCGGGTCCGCCGACTGCAATTTCTTGTCCACCGCGAACATGCAGCGGACGCAGCCGGTTGATCGGGCGCGCATCGCCCCCAAGAGAGCGGATCGTCGATAACATCGAGCTCATCGGTCCTGTCGGCTCAGGCCGCGGCTCCACAACCACGACACCCTCTTCAACTGCCACTACCACACGGTCAGCGGAGGTGCGAACGTCGAATCGTGTTCCGACGGCGCGAACATGCAGTGCGCCAGCATGCACTGTGAAAGGCCGCGCTCTATCATGCGCTACGTTGAAATAGGCTTCCCCCTCCTGCAGCTCGATGTCACGCGTTTGCGCGCGCAAGCTGACCCGTAGTCTTGAATCTCCTGCCATTTCAACGCGGCTGCCATCGGCAAGCATGAAACTTCGATGCTCGCCGGGTACCGTGGCAAACGTCGAGACATCAGCCGACCCAGAAGTCGACAACGGGGCCGGTACCAGTAACCAGAAGATCCCCGCAGCGATAGCGAGGCCCGCAGCGGCGGCCGCCGCCAATTTGTATGGTCGATGTATGCGCCCGGGTCTGCAGGCCGGCGGCGTGTGGCGTGCTGCAGGCACGATCTGGCTGCCGTCAGCTCGCGCGTCTACACCGGTGTGCGCTGGCACAAGCCCCACGATGAGCCATGTGTTGCGCACCTCTTCGAATGCTTGCCGATTTCGAGGATCGGAATTGCACCAACTCAGCCATTCGGCAATGAGATTCGTTGACTCGGGCTGCTCTCGAAGCTGCACGAACCATTCGCACGCCTCCCGGAATCGCGGCAAATCGGAGGTTACGGTGGGGTCGTCGTTCATTTCTGCGCATCCTGTTCGCAACGACTCGCCTTGAGGCGCATCCGGCAATGGCTCAAGGCCTGAACGACGTAGTATCGGATCATCCGTTCGCTTACGCCCATCTCATGTGAGACTTCCGCCAACGAATACTCATACACGCGGTATAGTAGAAAGGCGCGCCGGCACGCCTCCGGAAGCTCTTCTAGGCAACTGGCGGCGAGCCGAGCCTCCTGCTCGCGGGCCGTCAGCTCCTCAGGCGTAGGCTCACTTGCGAGCTCATGCAGGAATCCGAGCTGTGGCTGCGTGATCCGCAGCGTCGCGCGGTGTCTAAGCCGGTCAATTGACAGATTCGAGGCCGTCTTGAATAGGTACGCGCGAAGAAAACTCAGCGTTTCAAGCTGATCGAGCCGCAGGAGCCGCGCGTAGGATTCCTGAGCGACTTCGCGCGCTTCTGCTTCGCTCAGCCGCGTCATCAGAAACGACAACAGCTCCTCATTGTGCGCGACGAACAGAAGTGACAGCGCCGAGTTGCGCGTTTTTTCCGCGCATTGATCCGATTGGGGCAAATCGCCTACTGGCAAGAGCGTTACGGCTGGCAAGCGTGGCCTCATCCCGTTATAACGGATGATACGGAAATAGCGGAAGCGGATAAGCTAGCATCCCGGTGCCGGCTTTTCATCGGGAAATACCTAACCTACGCAGCGTGACCGGGCCGTGCCAACATGTGACAGCCGGTGGCTAACTTACTGATTTGTAGAGACAAATAGACTCTGTCGGTCCGGTCGATCAGCGGAGCCACAGATACCTGCAATCAATCCAGCAAAAGAGTGACCGTCTGGGAGTGACTCAGGCCGGCCTCGCCGGGAATGAGAGATGACTCGACGTGATGGGTGACCTTCGACGTAGCCTCGTCATACTCCCACGTGCCACCGTAGGCGTAATAAGTATCGAGAACTGCGGCCTTTAGCTGAGCGACCTCGGGCACACCATTAAGCGTGGGTCGCGAGCCCGGAACTTCCATGGTCGGCCGGGGCTGTCCGGCGATTTGCACGCTCATCCATCCAGAAGCATCGTAGATCACGATGCCGGTGGAATCTGTATTGTAAAAAGGATCGATTGTCGGACCATGGGGCCCTACCAGTTGGATGCTGAGAAGCGGCCAGGCACCGATGAGTTCTTGTCTGGTCGGGCCTGCTGTATGGCCGGGTTGCGGTCCAGCCGATCGGCAAGCTGCCAGCCCTCACGCGCGAGGCGACGATTCGGGTACACGGCAAGCGTGTTTTCGAACGCCGTGGCGGCCTCGTTGCGTTGACCATCGGCAAGCAGGAGTTCTCCCAGTAGTTCATCGAGCGGTTTGGCCGACCACGGTGGGCCATACTCGAATTCAATGTGATCGGCTGCCGACACGGCGTTGCGAACGCGCGCTATGCCGCCCGCCCGATCACCTTTGTGGTACCGGATCGTGCCGTCGAGCGCCGTGGCCATGATCGCTGCCTGTTCGTTGCGGCGCTCTGTTGAACTGCAGCGGACGTCCCTGGCGCTCGGGGTGGGGAGCTACGTTCAACTCACTCGCCATCGTGGATCGATACCGGCCCCAGGGTGGAACCGCGGCCGCCACGGTACGTGGGCCGCGGGGCAGGCCCTGCGTCAGAACCCTGAGCCCGCGTAGTGAGCGCTGGATCTGCGGTGAGCCATTCCGGACGAAATCGTTGCGACTGATAACGCCCGCGTTATCGCGCGCAATGCGAATACGCACGTTCCTAGACAGCGGTGCTGGTACAACCCTCGAGCTCGCGGAGTCATGACTTTTAAATGCCGCGCACCGATACATCGACTGAGACTTCTATTAGTATAGGGAGTGGTGCTTTGCCCACGTTAGGCGAGTAACAACGAGAATCGATGAAACATGTACCCGCGGGGCGCGCGTTCGCCGACCGAGCGCGACCTCTCCCAGGGATCGCGGTGCTCGCGGCTTCGTTGAGTGCCGCCTACTCGATTCCGGCGCAGGCCCAAACCTTAGACCAGCAGTACGAGTATTACCTGGCGGGGAAGTGCCAAAACATGGGCTTCGCGCGCGACGCATCCAGTGCGCTGCTGCCGGGGCAAGCCGGCCCGAATCTATTCGCGTTCTGCACCGGTCCGCCGCTGACAGCGGGGCCGACTGAGTCGAGCTCCTCGGGGGGAGGTGCGGGCGCCGGAGAGGGCCGCGGTGAAGGTGCCGAGGAAGACGCGGCGCTGCGGCGGCGGCGCGAAAAAATGCGCCACGACGGAAATGACGAGCCCACTGCCGACGCCACTGACGTCGACCTCGGGAGCTTCGGAGCCACGAGCGCCTTTGCATCCTTCGATTACTTGCGCGAGCGGCAAAAGACCACCGTATACGAAGCGGGTCGGGTTTCAGACAGCCTGGACGGCACTTTCGGCATCGATCATCGATTCGCCCTCGCGGGTCTTGCGGGTCTCGCGTTCAAATACCACCACCAGCGGGGAGACATCGACAGCGGCGGGGTCTTCGATGTGAACGGGGGCGGTGTCTGGGCCTACGGATCCTGGTGGCCTCGAGAACGACTGTTCGTGGACTTCGCGGCCGGCATCGACCTTTATCGGTTGGGGACACAGCGGATCGTTTCGCGCCAGACGACCATTCTTTTGCCCGCAGGGCATAGCACCTTCTACGATCCGGGCCCCAGGCTCGCGAGCAGCAACACCCATTCGCACTTGCGCAGCGCCGAGCTCGCGACGGGCTATGATTTCTCGTTCGCGAGTCTGTCCGTGGGACCCCGAGGCGCACTTACCTTCAAACATACCGCTCTCGACGCGTTTGCCGAGACCGGGAATACACCGATGACCCTGGCGTTCAACGGCCAATCGGACACGTCGCTGCGCAGCTTGCTCGGGATGCAAGCCAGCAAGGCATTCACGCCGCGCGGGTTCGTCGTGCTGCCGCAGCTCAATGTCGATTGGGTGCATGAATATAAAGACGACCAGCGCTTCATCAGCGCCCGTTTCGCCGAGGATCTCCGCCCCGATCCTTCTATTCTGCGCTTTCTCAATCAGGCTCCGGATCGGGACTGGTTCGTCGTCCGCGCGAGCACTTCAGCGGTGTTCCCGCACGGCGTGAGCACATTCATGGCGCTTGAAACCATGGCGGGCCATACCTACATCGATCGCTACCGCGCGAGCATTGGAGTGCGGGCGGAGTTGTAGCGGCCGAGCCTTGCCGCGTGATTCGGACATACATCGCCCTTGCGGCCGCGAGACCGATGTTTGCCCACCATCAACCGGGTCGCCGCGGCCTCCGCAGACTGCCGTGGACTTTCGCCGAGCACGGCGCCGACATTGATGCTTTCCGAGTGCGCTAGCCCCACCCTAAATCCCCCCAATGGATTCAAGCCATTTGTCATGTCTGTGAACCAGCGTTGGCCATTGACCATACGTCGGCGGCAAATTCTGATCAGCTGGTTGCGCAGCAAGTCATTGGTCGTTTTTAAAATCTTTCTCCCGCTTGACCGCCGATATGATCTCCATCCTGGTCAATCAAGGACGCTGGTTCACCGGCGTCCCTGGTGCTCGGGGTGGGGAGCTTGTTACTAGCCTCCTTGCCACGAAACCCGAGTTGGTCCACGCTGCTTAACCGCTTCATCCAGGTAAATGTCAGATGAAAGATCCCGATCACTCTCGGCGCCGACTGTTGATGCAGGCGGCCGGTCTTGCTGCGGGCGCCGCACTCACCGCCGCCGCGACGACCGGCGGACCGGCAGCGGCGCCCGCAGCAGTGATGTCAAAAACAGGCGCGGCCGTCGGCCCACGCCGGATCATCATCGACACAGACCCCGGCGTCGATGACGCGCTGGCGATCTTTCTCGCGCTCATGTCGCCCGAGGTGAAAGTCGAGGCGATCACTGCCGTCGCCGGGAACGTGCCGCTCGATCTCACCCTGCCCAACTCTCTGCGGTTGCTGGAAATCGCCGGACGCTCTGACATTCCGGTCGCCGCCGGCGCCAGCAGCCCGCTCAAGAGGCGGCTCGTGACCGCCGCCTACGCCCACGGCAACAATGGGCTGGCCGGGGTCGAGTTCCCTGAGCCGAAGACAAAACCAGTCGCCGAATCCGCGCAGCAACTCATTCGTCGAATCGTCCGCCAATCGCCGGGCGAAGTGTCGATCATCGCGATCGGTCCGCTGACCAATCTGGCTCTCGCCTTTCGGGACGATCCCCATTTGCCCTCGCAGGTTCGCAGCGTCACGATCATGGGCGGATCGCTGTCGGGCGGCAATATCACGCCAGCAGCCGAATTCAACTCATATGTCGATCCTGAGGCGGCGCAGGCGGTTTATCGTTCGGGCGCGCGAATCACGATGATCGGACTTGACGTCACCCGTAAGGCAGCCTTGAGCGAAGAACAGATCCGCATGCTGGAATCGGCCGGAAATCCGGCCGGGCACGCCGCCGGCCGCATCATGCGCGCGATGCGGGAGCAGGTCCGCCGGGCAGGGGTCAATGGCGGATGGCTGCTGGCGCATGACGCCATGGCGGTCGCGTCGTTCATCGACCCCTCCTTGGTGACGCGGCAGGACGTCCATATCGAAATCGAAACTGAAGGCGAACTGACAGCAGGCGAGACGGTCGGCTACCGAAAGACGCCGATGCGGCGGTCAGCGCCGCTCCTGGATGCGCCCGGCGCACCGGACGACGCTCCGTTCCAACCGAACGCCCAGGCAGCGGTAGATGTCGACGGCGATCGCTTCCTGTCGTTCCTTATCGGCAGGCTTGTGGGTTAGGCTACCAAGCGGCACCGGCGGAACGTGCGTCTGCATCAGCAAACGGGGGGATACGTATCTGAGAACGCTATTCGTCCACGGTTTCGACGGACATTCCTGGACGGACTTAATTTGTCTCGCGACTCGCAATCCCCGCGCGGTCACCGTGTTCCATAGGAGCAGCGCGTACCTTTCGATGTTTGGCGTGGATTTTATCGCAAAAAAATTCGACAATAGGTAAATGCAGTTAAACAAAAGGTGTCACATGAAGGCTTTCATTGTCCAATTGATGTTTGCTGCCTGCGTACTTGGTTTCGGAGTTCGCGCCGAAGCTCAAGGTGCGCCCACAGAGCACAGCATGACCGGATGTCTGGCGAAGGGAGCTGATGCCGGAACCTTCAGGCTCACGGATTTGGAGAAAGGGCCGAAGGAAGTCGTGATTGCGGAGACGACAGCGAACCTCACTCCTCACCTCGGCCATAAGATCGAAATCACTGGCGTCGCTGTTGCGGGAAAGGATAAAACTCACACAATGAAGGTGACGGCGGTCAGGATGATTTCCTCTAAGTGTCCCTAGGCTTAGGTCTGGTCCGCGCAGTCGCGTTTGGAGACTGCTCGCACGATTGGAGAAGAATGACGGCTACTCCTCGAGCGCGGTTAGCAATCGTAGCTTGAGTCCGCGAAATGACTTGAACCCTCGATCAAACGTTGTCATTTCATAGTCCAGCGATAGCGCTAACGCAGCTAGCCAAGCGTCGGTCCATAGATTGGGCGTGGGCTCACGGCCGGATATAAGTGCGACGAAGCGCGGCTCATGATTGATCGGCTCCGCTTCTATTTGAAGTGTCCGCGGATCGTTTTGGAGTTGCCGCCAAGCCTGCACTGCTTCGTCAGGCGTAACCGGCATACCATTCATCGCAATTTTGTTGGTCAGCAGACGCAGGACCGCGAGACGGGTCAGAAGACAGGTGCCTACATTTCCGTCCGGTTGCTTTTCCCACCAGCGTCGCACAACGTGGTGCGCAGCGTGGCCCTGAACGAGCAGCGGGAAGAGAACGTTAGCGTCGGCGATACACGTCATTGAGTTGCGCGATGTCTTCCTGCTCGAATAGCTTCGCGATTTCGCTATTCGAAAGAATTGGAATTGTGTGTCCGGGCGGCAGTCTCACTGGAGCCTCAGTCATTCTTTTTCGCTCAGCAGCAGGCTGGTCAGCCAGTAGCCGGCGAAGCGCTTCGGCAACGAGATCGCGCAGCGTAGATCCACGCTTTACGGCCGCGATCTTGGCACGCTTCAGCAGATCATCCGGCAGGTCAAATGTCGAACGCATAAATATGACTATATGTTTTCCTGCATAGGATTGTGACGTCTCGCGACTGGCTTGTCAACGGCAGTTACTCTAGGTGAACCGTAACGTACGATATTGTTCTTAGGGAGGCGTGGAGTTGGAAATTGCGCCTCGCGAGCCCATACGTGAGCCGGTGAACTTGGACACATGATCGTTCTTGATATAAATGAGGACGCGCGCGGTTGATTCGCCAGCCAATCCAGACGGAGGTTTCAGGCACCGGTCGCAGCGCCTCAGCAACCCGGGATAGCATCACTTGTTCTCGAGAGGAACTTAAGGATAGAACCCTGCTTCATCCGAGCCAGTGGGACCCAAACAAGGCCAATGGAGGGGCGTGCGGGTCGTGTACCCGTCCTGGAAAGTCCCCGTAGCGTGGTCAAGTACATAGAAGTTCTGGCCCGCGACGTAGCAGTTGATCCAAGTCAGCGGCGTCATCGTCACAATGTTGCCGGTCACGACCGCATTGTTCTGCCCACCTAGAAAGAGGCCATAGCCGAACAGCCCCGTCGCTTGGTTGTCCTGGTAAGTAAGTCCAGTACCGTACTGGCAGGTGGCAGTGTTGGATGGCGTGTCGCACCACAAGTGCACGCCTACCGCCAAAGCCACGTGAATATGCTGACCGCAGCAGGTCTCGACCGTGTTGTTTCGCATGATCGTGCCGCTGAAGTCCATTGGCGTGGGGAGCGGATGGCCGTTCGCGTCCGAAGCGGCTTCCGGGTCCGCCGCAAGCCCGCCAAATGCGGAGCTAGCCCAATTCTCGATGTGGTTGAACTCATAAATCGAGTCTTTTCCCCCGAACGAGATTAGACCGACGTCGGTCGCATCGCGAATTTCGTTATAGGCGACGTAAGCGCGGTCGCATCGAATTTGAATTCCGTCGCCCCACGTGGCCGGGTCCGCCGACGTTTTAACGATGTGGCTTCCGGACGTACCGATGAAGTTACGCGTGACCGTGAGATCCGCGCACAAGTCCGGAGGAGCAGCCGCTTCCAACGCCGGGCGTCCCATCGGATCGGTCCCATAGATCCCGTCGACCTTGTTCCTGAAGCCATGGATGCGCACCAGCGCGGAATACTGCCTGAAGGTGTTGTTTATCCGGTTGCCATCAAGCCGGATATTCTGAATCCTGAGGTCGTTTCCCTGCGCAGCAATCATCGGATACCCAAACCAGTTCGGCCCCAGGCCGTCGGGCCAGGCATCGGCGTGATCTGCAACTTTGACAAGAGCTTTCTGGCTAAGGTCAGTCGGGTAGCCGGCCGTGAATATCCGAGTTCCCGTCGCATAGTAACTACCCATATTGATCGTACCGCTCACGATGAATGTCGCGCCAGGGCAAAGGTCCGCGAAACCCGCTGCAGAACTCAGCGCATCTTGTATGGTCTTCTCGTTGCCCCCGGTGAGGCAGGGCACAATGGTCAGCGACACTATCGAGGTGCGGGAGAGGCCGCCGCCGGTACCGACTACGCTGAGCGCAGGTTGTCCCGCGGCGGCATTGACCGGGACGAAGAGGGTTACGTTCTGGGTATCTCCGGCATGCATTGAAAACGGCGCGGCCGGCGATGTTGTCGCACCAGGTGGAAGGCCGGTGATCATGACCGAAACGGCCGCGCTGAACCCGTTTACCCCGATGACGCTGATGCCAATGGGACTGCTGATGTCACCGACACCCACCGTGACTGCACTTTGCGCGACCGAGATGGTGAAATCAGGGGCAGGTTGAGCTGGCGCAGAAGATGATCCCCCACCGCACGCGGCGAGGATCAGGACGGGCAGCGCAAGAGCAACTCGCGTTGCTCCGAGTATGTGGGCATTCATCCGGCAGCCTCCCGATTAACAGATGCAACCGATTTCTTAAACAGACGGTCTCGCTATCTGATGCTACTGCATAGTCGCGAAGGTCGGCTTCCCGTCGTGCGGGGCGTGCCAATGATCCCCTGCGCTGGGTTGAGATGACCGATTCCTCATCAACACTAGTGATACAACTCCGCCGTCGCCAGCGCTCCGTTGTCGTTGTCTCCTCCGGTCACGAGCACTTGTCCGTTGGTCAGCACCGTCGCTACGGACAAGCGCCGCCGCGCTGTCAGGTCGGCCGTGGCCGTTAGCGAACCGTTCGACGGATTGAAGATCTCGGCTGCTGACAGCTGTTTGAAGCTGGCGTCATCGCCAGCCGCCAGCAGTACCGTGCCATCGCCAAGCAGAGACGCGGTGTGGTGCTCGCGCGCGGTTTCCATACTGCCGGTGCCGGTGAAGACGCCCGTCGCAGGATCGAACACCTCTGTGGTCGCCAGCACGGCGCCGTTGCTATCCTCGCCCCCGGTCACGAGCACCTTGCCACTCTGCAACAGCGTCGCGGTCTGGCCCTCGTAGGCAGGCCCTGGGCTGCCGGTCGCTTTGAACTTCGCACTGACCGGGTCGTAGATTTCGGCAGTGGTTTGATATCCGCCGGTAATCAAGACGGTGCCATCGTTGAGCAGCGTAGCTCTGTGGCCGATTCGTCCCAACAACATGCCGCCGGTCGACGTGAAGAACCCCGTTTTCGGATCGTACAGTTCTGCGCTCGCCTGGCCTGCCCCCGTAGCATCAGCCCCGCCCGCGATGAGAACCGTGCCATCTTGCAGCAACGTCGCGCTCGCGGACTCACGCGCCGCACCCATGCTGACAATGGGAGTGAAGGCGGCGCTGACCGGATCGTAGATTTCCGCGGTCGCCACCGCGAAGGCGGTCGGTGAGCGCCCGCCGGCCACGAGAACCTTCCCGGATGGCAGTAGTGTCGCCGTGTGCCAGAAGCGTGCTGTCGTCATGTTCGCAGTGGGTATGAAGCGTCCCGTCGCCAGATCATAGAGCTCAGCGCTTGAGAGCGCTGCGCTCGCGAGGTTCTCCGACGCGGTGCCGCCCGCGACCAGCACTTCTCCGGTCTTGAGCAGGGTTAATGAATGTTGCAATCGCGGCGTAGGCATGCTGCCGGTGGGCATGAACCCCTGCGTCAGGACTTGAATCGTGACCGGTACGGAGTTCTTGCCCGCGCCGTTTGTCACGCTGACCGTGATCGGGAACTCGCCCGCGGGCGGCATCGGCGTTCCCGACAGGATGCCTGCGGAACTCAGGGCCATGCCCGTCGGCAATGCGCCTGTCTCAGTCCAGGTGGTTTGTACGAAACGGCCGAGTGCGCCAAACGTAAAGCCGACGTATGGCGACCCCAGCGTCGCGATGGGTAGCAGATTCACCGCGTTGATCACCGGCGGGGGCGGTGGAGCGATCACGACATTATGATAGGCCGCCGTAACCTGTCCGGCTGGCGAAGCCGAGTCGGATACCACGACCGTGACTGTGTAGCTGCCCGGCGTAGTAGGTGTGCCGCTGATCAATCCGCTGGTGCTGAGCAGTAGACCCGGGGGCAGCGCAGATCCCGCCGGCAGCGCCCAAACATAGGGCGGCAAGCCACCCGCGGCTTGAAGTGCAAAACCCACATGGACCGTTTCATACATCAGGCAACGTTGACCGGGATTCTGCCGACAAGGTGGTAGTGACGAACATGACTGGCCGGTGCACGGCAGGCACGCATAGTGCCAGCCAAGGACAGGATTCCATACGCAGCTGAAGGACCCAGCGCTGCTCGGGCCGTAGGGCATCTCGGCTACCCCCGACGGCGGCGGCGGCGAGGTAATAGCGAGCGTCTCGCGCGATGAGACGCTGATCGAGTCTGACGTACCGGTAATCGTGGTCGTGACGGTGTCAGTCGCCGTAATGGTTTGGCTGCCAGAGGACTTCAGCGTCGCCTGAAAGGTCCCCGTGCCGTTCGTGAGCGTTGAGTTCACCGGTAATCCAGCCTGACCATCGGTGCTCGTGAAGTGTTCCGTGCCAGAGTAGCTGGTGACCGCGTTGTTGGAGGCGTCGCGCGCAGTCAAGGTAAAGCTGACTGCCGTCCCAGCTGTAGCGGTGGCCGGAGCGGTGACGGAGAAGTGAGTGGCGGATGAAGGAGTCGGGCTAGGCGAGCCGCCGCCGCTACCGCCGCCACCGCAACCGGCGATCAGCACGGTGGCAATAACCCCAGGCGACGGCCGAAGTGCGAAGTAGCGCTCCATATGCCCCCCATGCGTGCTGCGGCTCGTACCCAAAATCGTGTCTGTATGGGAGAGTAAGAGTCAGTTCTCGCGGTTTCGGGCACCTGAATTTAGCCGCTCACGATTTTGGTGCCCGAAATGATGGCGCGAGGCTCATAGTGGAGGAGAGACGTAATACATTGTCGGGTAAAGCCGCCCCATGCCGACGCCGAGGAAGGCATTCATTGAGAGACTGTTCGCGCACCGCGGTGCCCTGCAGGCCTTCTTCGATACTGTCCGTGCCCTGCACATCAGCGGTGTCTTCGACGTGTATGATCTCGACTCGTTCGCCGCGTTTCTCGAAACGCTGCACGGTGTGGTAGTGCAGAAGACGCCGACAAGGGTTCGCGTGCGGAACATCGCCTCAGCCTACCGGGAGCAGCAAGCCGTTGCGCATTAGGTTCCCGAAGCACTCCAGTGAGCGAAGCTTCTCCATGCCGCTGGCGCGGACCGATAGTGACCATTCCACGCGCGGCGTCGTACCCTCGGGTCGCCGGGCCGCGTGCTGGCTCCTCGGAATTCTGCTTGGCTTATTGACCGGCACCACGCAATCCGAACCCCAGTTATCCATCGCGATCGCGCCGCAGCCGCTCGCAGGCGCCCTCGCGGAGTTTGCTCATCAGACCGGGCTGCAAGTCGTCTACGTTTCTCAAATCGCAGCGGGGCATACCTCCAAAGGGGCGCAAGCGGGCCTCTCTCGCCACGAGGCACTCACGAAGTTGCTCGACGGCACCGGACTTCGATTTGAGTTTTTGAATGCGCGTACAGTGCGGATCTACGAGCTTGCCGCCGTGGCGCCCTCCCCACAGTCGTCCACGAGCAAGCCTGCCCATGAGCACTCTGCCGCGCGCACATCGGCCGAGTTTTCCGCGCTTGAGGATATCGTTGTTACGGCTACGAAGCGTGAAGAGTTTCTGCGAGATGTAGCGGTTAGCGCGACCATCTTTTCCGGCGAAGCCATGAGCAAGGCCGGCGTAACGAATATTGCTGAGCTTGCGGCTATGACGCCCGGAGTCGAATACGACTTCAACGCTCAATGGGGAGGAGGAGTACTCACGAACATTGCCATCCGCGGTATCGCTTCCAAGGTGGGCACCTCGACTACCGGTGTCTATATGGACGATGCACCGATCCAGGCTCGCAATGGAAATTTCGGCAACCATTACCCAGTCACCTTCGATCTCGCGCGGGTGGAGGTACTACGCGGTCCGCAAGGCACTTTGTTCGGTGCGGGCGCCGAAGGTGGTGCCATTCGCTTCATTCCGATCGAACCGAGTACCAGCGTCGTCAGCGCTCTATCTCGCGCCGAGCTGGCCTCCACTCAATATGGCGGCCTAAGCTACGAAGCCGGCACCGCTTTGGGCGGACCCCTTGTCGATGGATACGTGGGAGCTCGCCTAGCTGCCTGGTATCGGGAAGACGGCGGGTATGTCGATCGCGTTAATCCATTCACGAAAGCGCTCGTCGGTAAGAACCGCAATGAGTCACGCACGGATGCATTTCGCTTGAGTTTCGTGGTGGAGCCTATCGACTCAGCGCGTATTACGCCGTTATTCGCATATCAATCGCAACGAATCGCCGACACATCGAGCTTTTATGAGTACTTGTCAGATCCAGGCGCCGGCATAATTCGCAACGGTAAGCTGCTGAACCAACCCATTGAGGACAGCTTTGCCCTGTCCACCGCTAAACTCGAGAACCGATTCGGTGACGCGAACCTAATTGCTGCCTTCTCATACTTCGATCGAACGGCAACGGCAACGATCGATACGACGAACGAAGCCGGAGCGGTTTTTTATGGTGGCTTCGGCAACCCGCTCGGTCCCGCCTATCCGACATCCTACGCTGATGCGGTTCCGACTCTGACGTCGCTCCATCAGATCATACTGTCCCAGGAAATTCGGCTGACCTCCGCCGGGCGGAATGCACCGGTGCGGTGGACGGCGGGGCTATTCTATTCGCGCGCGCACCAAGACGAGCGAGAGTATACCTACCCCATCGCGACCCCCACGAACCCTGGCGTGTATTCCAACGTGGACTATACGGACACATTGACATCCGGTTTCGGGAATCTTGAGGTGCTCATCTCCCCGAGTTGGAAAACGCGCATCGGCGTGCGCCTCGATGATGCCCGCAGCGAATCTACAGAGTATGCGGGAGGATTCGCCAATGTGGGTGCTCCACCGTTCTCGCACGCGATCGCAGACGAAAAGCCGGTCACGCCACAGTTCAATGTCGAGTATGAAACTACCGACCACAATCTTCTCTACGCGACAATCGCGAAGGGCTTTAGAGTCGGCGGAATCAACACGGGTCTGCCCGCCCAGTGTGGGCAGAAAGCGGTACCTTCGTCATACGCCTCAGATTCGATATGGAGTTATGAAATTGGAACGAAGCGCCGTGCATTCGACGATCGTCTACAGCTTGCCGCGAGCGCGTTTTACCTTCGTTGGAATAACATCCAAGAGCATGAGGTGCCTGCATGCGGATTCGGCTACGTCGCCAATGCGGGCGCCGCGACCGGTAAGGGCTTCGACCTCAACCTAGACGCCGCCTTTACAAATCGGACGACCGTCGGGCTGGCGGTGGAGTCCGTCGATGTCCGCTACAACAAGACAGTGACATTCGACGGAAACGTCATCGTCGATCGCGGAGCAGTCGTGGGTGGCGTTCCGCACGTGCCGGCCCCTTGGAGTGGAACTGTGTATCTTCGGTATCAGCGCTCGATTATCGGCGACACCGAGGTATATGCGCGTGCCGAGGAGATCGTGCATAGCCACAACCCAGGCCCCTTTTCGGAGCTGGATCCAAGATCGGTCAGCTTCTCTCCGAGCTATACGGCAGATCCGGCGACTGAACAGCTGAACTTACAGCTTGGGGTGACCCGGCCGCATTGGGACATGAAAATGTTCGTAGGCAACGTGCTGAATTCGCTTCCTGTGCTTCAGCGCAATGCGGACGCCGGTGCTTCCTCCCTGATCTACGCATACACGTTTCGACCACGAACCGTGGGTATCACGATTACCTGGAAACTCTAATATGTTCATTTCGCCAAGAGCGGGAAATCCACCCGCGTTGTGAGATTGTGGTACCCGAATCGCCGGTGCGGCTGCGACTACAGCGTCAAGGAATAAGCGCAATTTGGCGAGATACAAGCGCACCATTGGCATCTGCTGGCACGGCGTACGGAGACGGAGGCGTCGAGGCGCGGAGAGTTAACTAGCTTCGGCGAGTCAATCGAGGTCGACTGCCAAGCGCTTGAGGTCCGCGAGCGGGCAGAAACTCAAGGCACCTTCATGTGTAGCGCGCAAGACCACGCGCGGCGCACGCCCCGCTTGCAGCGCTTCCTGCCATCGAGGTGCGCACAGACACCAGCGATCACCGGGCTTCAGTCCCGGAAAGCCGAATTCCGGGACCGGCGTCGAGAGATCATTGCCGCAGGACTTCGAATACTCAAGAAATCCCGCGGTCATGACAGCGCACACGGTATGGCTGCCGATGTCTTGGCGGCTGGTGTCGCAGCAGCCGTCGCGAAAGAAACCCGTCATCGGGCTCAAGGAGCAGACTTCGAGTCGATCGCCGAGAACGTTCTTGGGCTCGCTGCGCCGGCCGCCGCCGCCCTTGCCAGCGTCATCTCTCAACATCGGGATTCTCTGCATCGTCGCTCCCTCCCCCGCTTCGAAAATGTCCATTCCGTTTGATCCGGCCTGACCACCCTCTTTGGCACTGGTGGCCGATGTTGCCATCTGGGGCGGGCACGCGCAGCAAGCGGAAGGTCCTTACCGACCACTTCGGTAACGATTTATTCCGGTCGGAATAATGTGCCTAACCCATGTGCCCGAAAGCACATCAAACCAATTACTAAGTATGATTTGCGCGATTTTACGTCAATAGATCCACGACCAATAGCCATTTCGGTTCCGCCCAAGCCTGCGGTTATCTCCGGAGCAGATACCTTCGTACACTCGACTGGGCCCGCGGCGGGTGGTGAGATTACCTTGAAGATCCCGCGTTCAAAACCGGAGAGAACGAAATGAACACCCCAATCAAGACACTTACCCTCATTGCCACTGGCGCCCTGCTCGCGACGAGCGCGTTCGCCCAGAACGCGGCCACGGCCGCTAACGCGCAGGACAAGTACACGCTGCGCCTGCCGGATGGACTTGCGTTCTCTGACTTCAAGGGCTACGAAGACTGGCGGCTGATCTCCAGCTCCAAGACCGACGACCGGTTAAAAGTGATCCTCGGCAATTCAACGATAATTGCTGCTTACAAATCCGGCATTCCGGGCAACGGCAAGCCGTTCCCCGACGGTTCCAAGATCGCGAAGGTCCAGTGGAAACCGAAGAAGAGCACGGAAGCCCCATTCGCCGTGGAAGTGCCGGACACGCTGGCAGACCTCTTTTTCATGGAAAAGAACAGCAAGAAATTTCCGGACACCGGCGGATGGGCATACGCGCAATTTGACTATGACGCGACGACGGCCACTTTCACGCCCAACAAAGGCGGCACACCCAATTGCGGGAACGTATGCCATAAGGCCGTGAAGGCAAAGGATTACGTCTTCCACCCGTATCAGAATCGCTGAACCGCGCGTGGGGGGATCGAATTCCAAGTCCGAAAACGGCCGGTGTTACATCAACGTTTGTTGTAGATTCGGCGACGCGCAGTCCGCGCATTCACGATGAAAGGTGGGAAGATCTCGTGGCTACAAACGAGGATGTACTTAGAGATCGCGACCGTAGATCGATCTTTAAGGGGCCGCTGGAGGTGGCGGCGGCGCACGCAATGTCCTACCTTTCAAACTTGGATGAACGTCCGGTAGGCGCGGCGGCGGACGCCGCGATGCTGCGAACGCGAATTGCTAAGCCGCTTCCTCGCCACGGGCTTCGAGCGGAGCAAGTTGTCAGCGAACTGGCTGCCGCTGTCGACGGCGGCTTACACGGTGTCGCGAGCGGGCGCTTTTTCGCTTGGGTAATTGGCGGTTCTCTGCCGGCAGCTCTGGCGGCCGATTGGCTGACGTCCGCATGGGATCAAAACGCGCACAACTACGGCACGGGACCGGCTGCGGCTATCACGGAGGAAGTTGTTGGCGGTTGGTTGAAGGAGATATTCGGCCTTCCGCGTCAAAGTTCTTTTGCACTGCTGACTGGCTGTCAGATGGCTCATTTCACTTGCCTTGCGTCAGCGCGGCACGCACTGCTGGCGAAGTCCGCCTGGAATGTCGAAACGAATGGATTGTCCGGTGCGCCGGCCATCCGCGTCATGTCCAGCGACCAAGCACATGGTTCAATCGATCGCGCCGCGAGTATGCTCGGTATAGGTACATCCAATATTACCAAGTTATCCTCTGACTCCGACGGCCGACTGGAACCTGCTGCGCTCGAATCGGCGCTCGCCGCCGATGCCAACGCGCCGACGGTTGTAGTCTTGCAGGCAGGCGATCTGAATATTGGGGCATTCGACCAATTTGAGATTCTCATTCCCATCGCGAAGCGATACGGAGCATGGGTTCATATCGATGGAGCGTTCGGCCTTTGGGTATCAGCCAGCGCGTCTTACCGACACTTGCTGGCCGGTGTCGACGCGGCGGACTCTTGGGCGACTGATGGACATAAGTGGCTCAACGTTCCTTATGACTGCGGCTATGCTTTCGTTGCGGATCCAAGAGCGCATGGCGCCTCGATGTCGCATCGGGCGTCATACATTTCTTATTCCTCGGACGCACGTGACCAGGCTGACTGGAATCCAGAGTGGTCGCGTCGGGCTAGGGGATTCCCGAGCTATGCAGCGATCAGGCAACTGGGTGTCGATGGAATATCAGACATGATCGAGCGCTGCTGCACGCAGGCGCGGTCTCTGGTGACGGAAATCGCCCGTCTCCCCGGAGCAGAGTTGGTATGGGAACCACGGATCAATCAAGGGTTAGTCCGCTTCTTGGATCTAAAAGCGGGGGCTTCTCAACAGGACCACGATCGTAGAACCGACGAGATGATCGCAAAGATCAACGCTGCTGGTGAAGCGTTCTTCAGTGGCACTACTTGGCGCGGACGGCGCGCTATGCGAGTGAGCGTCTGCAATTGGCAAACAACGATTGAGGACGTCACGCGCACAGTGACGAACGTTGCTCAGCTGCTGCATTGCTCCCCTCAGCGGGCGTAATGTTCAGCTGTGCAGCGTACCGTGCCCGGCGATCGGTGTCATTGACGGTGGTCGGGGACCGATCGTCAGTGCCCCGTCTATCGGCGGGGTTTGAGGTGCGGAATAGGTGCCAATCGCGCGCGGTCCTCAACGAATGCATCCCGTGGTTCCCGGACGTTGAATTGACCGGCATGTTAGGTTTCTATGAACCTCCGCGGACGTCCGTGGCGCTCGGGGTGGGGAGCTCTTAGATCAGAATTTGGAGCGACGCGATCTGAAACCCGCAAATCCGGCCGCTCGATGACGCACGATGCTGCGTCAGCCGCGAGATATCCGCGGTGCGGTCACTTTTCCCTGGACGGCTCCATACCCTCAACAGACTCTGCCGATGCAGTCGCTCGAGGCGAAGCGCGGGCTCCTCATTCGAGTATCTTTAGTTGACCTCTTTAGGCCTTGGTCCTTGCGATCCACTCATCTACCAGCTTCTCCAGCAAGGTCATCGGCACACCGCCGTTCTCGAGCACGACCGCGTGGAAATCTTTCACATTGTACTTTGGCCCCAGCGCCGCCTTGGCTCGCTCACGCAACGCGAGGATCTTTAGCTGCCCCACCTTGTAAGCGCAGGCCTGCCCCGGCTGGCCCATGTATCGTTCCACCTCGGTAACGACCTCGCTCTCGTTCATACCGGTTGTGGTGACCATGTAGGTGATCGCCTGCTCGCGGGTCCAGCCCTTGGCATGCAGACCGGTGTCGACGACCAGCCGCGCCGCACGGAACAGCTCGGCCTCGAGCCGTCCGAGATCGCCGAATGGATCGTCCTTGTACATGCCGATCTCGGCGGCGAACTGCTCGGCATAGAGCGCCCAGCCTTCCGCGTACGCCGAGTAAAGTGTTTGCTGGCGGATCAGCGGCAAGTCCTTGAGATTCAGCGCAATTGAGATTTGGAAGTGATGCCCCGGAATGCCCTCATGGTAGGCGAGCGTCTTCATCGTCCACGTGGCGGTCTCACCAACATCGCGCAGGTTCGCGAAAAACGTTCCCGGCCGGGACCCGTCCATCGCGGCGCCCTGGTAGTAGGCGCCGGCGACGTTGTTCTCGGCCGAGGTCGGCACCCGCTCCACCAGCAATTTCGTGGACGGTACAGTACGGAAGTACTCCGGCATTCGCAAATTGACCTCGTCGAGGATCTGCTGATATCGGGCTAGTAGCTGCTTGCGTCCATCGTCGGTGTTCGGCAGCAGAAAGCGCGAATCCTTGTGAAGCGCTTGCACACGCTCGGCGACTGTCCCGGTCGAAAGACCCTGCGACCTGAGGAGCGTGTCAATCGCGGCGCTGACGCGCGCCGCTTCCGACAGTCCGAGCGCGTGCACCTGCTCCGGCGTGTAATCGGTGGTCGTCATTTGCTTGAGGGCCGCGGCGTAATACGCCGCGCCATCCGGTAACCGACCGACGCCGGCTGCCTGGTTAGCCGCCGCCGGGCGCTGGGATTCCAGCGCCGCCGTCATGCGGGCATAGGCCGGGTAGACGCGATTCTTCACCGCCTCGGCCGCATGACGCGCGAGCTCAGACTGCTCGTCCGCGTCGAGACTCTTCGCTCGCTTCATGCGTTCGACAAAGGTGGTCACGAGCGGATTATCCTGCGGGCTGGGGCTCACAGTGTCCTTGATCCCGCTCTCGGCCTTCTCGAGCAGCGAGATCGGTAGCACCACTCCGGCCTGTGCCTGCCGCAGCATTTCGCCGGTCACCGCGTCGAGCTTGTCCCCCGTCGCCTCGAGCCGCTTGACGTAATTACGCGCCGTCTTCGCGTTCTTCACGACATGCTGCGTTTCAAGGAAATTGGGCAACTGAACCTGAGTGCCCCACATGGGGGCGATCGGATAGAGGCCTTCGGACGACAGCCAGTCAAAGCGCTTGAACGATAGTGCCGTTCTCCACTGGTCGAGCAGGATGTCGTAGGTCAATTGATCTTGGGCGTCGAGCTTGGCGCGGTCGAATTCCCGGACCTGTCCCGCGAAGCGTTCCGCCATTGCGTAGTCATCATCGCGTTTTTTGACCCCGACCGCCGCCAGCTTGCCGGAATGCCAATCGAACATTGTGCCGTCGACGATCCCCACCTGAGTGAACAGTTCGGGGTTCTTAACCAGGAACAGAAACGCCTCGCGGTTCGCCAGTGCGTTGATCGTGAACGGCTTGCCGAAGGCGATCCGGTACGCTGAGTATCCACCGGCCAACAGCACCACCAGCCCAACCCAGCGGAATATTTTCCAGAACTTCTTCACTGCGGATTGCCCCCGGTATGATTTCGATGGACCCTGACGTTAGCACGGCGCTGGCTGGGCGGCGAAACGGATGCTCGATCGTGATGCGTTTCGCGCATGTCAATGCATCCAGCAATGGCGAATTGACCCAATAACCACGCGCATCGACCGCCTCTCGGAGAAAGAACGTCCGACTCTAGTTGCGCGACAGCGCCCAGAACAGTGGCCATCGTGGATATGTTCAGGCCGCGCGCCGCGCGCGCTCGATATCGATCAGCGCGCGTTTGCGATCAAGCCCCCAGCGATACCCGCCCAGGCCACTGTCCCCTCGCAGGACGCGGTGACATGGCACGAGAACGGCGATTCGGTTCGCGCCACATGCCGACGCTGCGGCACGCACCGCATTCGGTGCGCCGATCCCCTGCGCGACCTCCCCATAGCTGATGACAGCGCCTTCGGGTTGCAGCGGCCAGAGGGCTACCGAGCATTGGGATTCCATGGCCCTCGCCCTTGTCGCTCATTTCCTTGCCTTGCTTCGTTCAACCGATTCTGCAGCCTGTCTCAATCGCCGCAGTCGAGGACGCCAATACCCTTCGATGAACTCGGCAAGCTCGTCGAAGGCTTCCGCTCGCACCACATAGAGGCGCTTCGATCCAACCCGGCGTTCGCCGAGAATGCCGGCCTCGCGCAGCACGCCGAGGTGCTGGGAGACGCCCGGTCGGGTCATCTTGAACTGTTTGGCGATGGTCCCGGCGTCCATTTCGCGCAAGCGAACAAGCTTCACTATCTCGAATCGAGTCTCGTTGCTCAGAGCTTGAATCTTTGCTAGCACGGCCACCTGTTGGATCATCTCCGGTTAATTTTGCTTTACGTTAGAAGAAACTTACGACAAGATGGCACGGGTTGCAACACCTTGGCCAGCTGGTTGGGCCCGCCAACGGTTGAACGCGGCGGGCAAGCTGGCAAAAGGATCGGAATGTCATCATGGCAGTCGACAACCTTAAGCCGGTGCCCGCTCCCATTGCACCTTCAACGACTGCTTGGGGCCCGGCCGGCCAAGGCGGCACAGCACCGCTCGATCGTTCAATGATCCAAAGAAATGGGATCACAGTGAATAAGCGTACCACGTTGGGTCCCATCAAGGACGTTAAGGCCTTCCGCAGTTACTGGGCAGCGAAGCTTGCCGCGGATCCCCTGGCGCGGCGCGTGGTCTCGACTTTGTGGCGCAAACGTGATTCTTACGCTGGTCCGGTGGTGGAGCGCACACGGAGTGAGAACCCCATCATTGCTGCAGTACTCGTCGGAGAGGCGATACAACATGCTCGCGAACATTTTCGGGCCCTGCTGGCCCTGGCGACGCGCAGGTCGAGCGCCCTCGTTCGCGATCCGCTCGCGTTCGTGTCGGCTCATGGCGTGCGACGCGCACGCGGTGGGGTGCCGCTGCGGGCCGTCTTGCAGGGCTATCGCACCGGACACAAGGTCTTTTGGGAGAGCATGTGCACGGTAATCAATCGACTCGCCCCAAATGCTGAGGCGGGACTGCGGACTGCCATGCTTTTGTCTGACTACTGCATTGAGTACACCGATCTTATCAGCATCGTGGTCGCCGATGCCTATGTCGTGGAGGAAGCGAAGCTCGCTGGCGAGCGCGCTCGGTTGGGCATCGCAGTAATCGCGAGCCTTCTGAAGGGAGTCCTTCCGTCGAGCGATCTGGGCGGGCGCATGTGCGAGCGCGCCGGCTTTGGTAATGGACTGCACATGGTCGTTTTGGTCGTGCGTGGTGAGGATCGGCGCGATGACGGTTCAGTAGCGGCATGCGAGCCGAGCGACCTTGTGTCAGCGATCGAACTCGCGTTGCCGCGCGGGAATTTCGGCCGGCTGATCGAGGCGGACGCCGGCGGGGCCGTAGCGGTAGTATCGTGCGCCAAGTCGCCCGGCGCGAGCGCCACGAGCGCCCTACGAGTCAATCCCGGTTGTCGAACGCTGTGCCAGGCCGGACGTCTACGCATCGGTGTGGGCTTGGACGTCAACTCGATCGCCGAGTTACCGCGCTCGCACAAGGAGGCACAGGTGGCCATCGCATTGCTGGGCACCACTCAAACGATCGGCCACCTTGCCGAAGTGAGCGTGCAAGATTATTTGCGCCTCACTGCTGATGAGACTGCTTACCGACTCATGCCCGCGTTGGCGGCCGAAGTCCGTACCGGCCCGCTTGCGCAGACGTTAGAAGCATTCGCCGCCGCCGACATGAACGTGAAGGCCTGTGCCCAGCGGCTTGGCCTTCATTCGAACACAATCTACAATCATTTGAACCGTGTACGGAGGCAAACGGGTCTCGACCCACGCTCCTTTCTGGGTCTCTCTCTATTGATTTTGGCGTTGAGACTTGGTTCATCGATTGTGCGGAATCGGTTCGACGTTTCCGTGGGGTCTTCCTGGGGCGCGCAGCCGTGATCACGGGAGCCTGAGCAGATCGGCGTGACCGTCGGGATCACTCAGCAGCAACGCTTCGCGCACTCAAGGCTTTCGATCCGCCGCCGATTCGTAAGCAAATACCGAAGGAAAGCCGTAGTGACCCCCTCTCAAGCCCTAGCCTTCGTGCGCAAGCACGGATTGGTACTGGAGTCCGGCAAGGGCCCTGTTGCGTCGCTCGCCGAGACAGTGGCGGGAGGTCCAATCCGCGGAAGCTGGTGGGCGCATGCGCACGGTCGCGAGATATTCGCGCTGACCCGCGCGATCAGGGACTGTCCCGAAGTGCTTGTGTGCCGACTCGTTGACGGAAAAATAACCTACGTGCACCGGCGCCTATGGCCAGCAGTGGTGCGACTCGCGAAGCGATTTCCACACCGCAACCTTGCACAGATTCATGAAGCGCACACCGCCTCCGGTAAACACGTCGTGAAAGTCATCAAGTTTCCCGATTGGGTTCCTACTGAAGTTGCTACGCAAGCGCGAAACCTCGAGGAGAAACTCAGCCTTGATCAACTTGGGCCTTGGTGTAAGAAACTGAATCCGGTCCGTGCAACCGTGCGGCGCAAGAAGCGAACGCCGTGACGTCGCGGCAGGATCACCTCGACGGTTTGAATACACAAGGCAATCGTTGTCGGCGTTGGGATGGTTGTGCTAACCACAGGTCCGACCGGGTGTCCGAACTCCCGTAGTCGTTTGGCTCAGCGCGTAGCGCACTTCCAGCGACTGTGGCATCCGCTCCAGCTTCAGGGGTGAAACATCATGAATTCCGTCGGACTTCTTCGGTTGTGCTACACCAACCATACTCACCAACATTGCTAAGATGGCGATGCACCCCGTGATCGTCATGGGTTCTGCTATTTTCCTTCGAGAACTCAATTATGTGCCTATTTCCTTTTCGAGCGCGGACGGGCCTATCGTCGCTGACTGCTGAAGCAACGCCCGCCTGGATCGCGCCCTTCTGCGACGGCCTTGAGCCTCGGCAAGCCACCAAGCGCCCATTCCCGATCGTGCGCGTCAAAGCTCGACGCCGGCAAATTGTAGTGACGCAGCCGCACCAGGGTCCCGTTGTCGCGCGGCTCAAGCAGAAATTCGACCGTCGATTGCCCCGGCGCGAGGCCGGCGATGCCGCCCCAGGTAAAAACGACTTTGCTGTAGGGCACGACCTCGACATAGTGACCTTCGATCTGCGCCCCGCCCGGTTCCGCCAAGCGAAAGACGCCACCCGAGACGGGATCGGCATCGACGATCTCGGCCCACCATTTCTTCATCGCCGTCGCCTCAGTCAGCAGCGCGAAGACGGTTACGGGGGAGGCCTCGATATAGATTTCTTGGCGGACCTCCAGAGCGCCCGGTTTCTCGCTCATCTCGTTCGTTTCCCTCGTCTGACCTCTTCCACCGCGAGCTTCAAGCACCTTCACCTTTCGACGCGAGGACAAACCCGATACCAGGCGCCGCTTTTTTAACGCCTCTTTGAATTTCGAATTTTCTGACTGGAAGGGCCCATTCAACGCCGCGGCCGCGCGGCCCTGAAAGTGTCTCCACAGTACGAGACACCAACGCGCTCTGTTTCAGAATTGCGTGGCGCTATGGACTCTTGAGCCACTCAATGGCACGGCTCCGCCCGGAAAACCAGGCCGTCGGAAAGATTGCCGGACCGTCAATGGCTTCCTTGCCTCCGCCCTCGATGGTGCCCGGAAATCCGGCGGGGGCAAGTAAGGCGAATTTCCGAACGCCGGCGGAACCGTAGCGCGGGATTATGCAGTCGTTGCGCCACTCCATGACATCGGGCCCGGGTCGATACTGAAATTGCGTTGCATCGATCAGGATTGCGGATGGCCGTAGCCTTTCGGCTTCGAGCGCCAACAACGCCAAACTCGCCTTGAACGCGGCGTCCGTCATCTGCCCCGGCAGCCAGCGCTCTTCCAGGATAGCGTCCGAAGCGTGATGGATGATTTCTGCCCAAGCGTTAGATGCCACTGTGGATTTCATGCTTGCCCCTCCCCTGGTACTAGCGCGTCACGGATGCTCGCGCATGGTGTTGCCTGCAGTTCCATCTTGCCATAAGATTTTTCTAACGTAAAGTAAAACTAACATGAGTTGATTGACAAATGTCCGTGCTGGTTAAGATTCGAGCCTTGAGCAACGAGACCTCGCGGTGACGAAGCTTTGAGGGCGATATTGCAACTGAGAGCGAGCAACGGCGTTCAGTCAGTGTGATGTTCCACAAGCCAACGCACGCCGGGTTGTGGACCGTTGCAGTGTGCGGACGCGCGCCGGCCGCGTAGAGTGGCTGACAGTCGCGCCGAATCGCCTACCCAATGGCAGGTTCTCGCAGGTGACAGGAGATCCGGTGTCGGGATTGTCGTCAGCTTGTCGGCGAACTCCTGCACCGAATGCGGTGCCTTTAGGAGGCATTCATCCGATTCATCAATTCAGAGGCCAGAGCCGATGAGTGACGCGCAAACTCAAACCGCGATCGTCACTGGGGGCAGCAGGGGGCTCGGACTTGGCATCGTCGAGGCGCTCATTAGGAATAAGATGCGCGTGGTCGTGGTCGCGCGCGACGCTGAGCGTCTGGCGTCGGTCGCGAAGAGGACCGGCGCACAGACCCTGGTGGCCGACGTCGCCGACGACCTGTGCGCGGGCCGCGTCTGTGCATAGGGCTGACCTCACTCGACACAGACAGGAGCTAACAATGACAAAGCCGGCAGTCGCGGTAATCGGTGGTAGTGGGAGACAGGGCGGTGGCGTGGTCGACGCATTGCTCGCATCGGGCAAATTCACGGTTCGCGTCGTCAGTCGCAACCCTCTCGGCGATGCGGCCAAGGCACTCACCAAGCGGGGAGTCGAGGTCATCAAGGGCGATTTGCTCGACGCCGCTAGCCTTCGTTTACCGTTCGAGGGCGCATACGGAGCCTTCGTCGTCACGAATTTTTGGGATCCGACCCAGATGCTGCGCGAGACTGAAATCGGCGCCGCGGCGGTGAAGGCGGCGCGCTCGTTCGGGGTCGAGCATCTTGTGTGGTCGACGTTGCCCGACTGCGAGAGGATAACCGGCGGGCGTCTCAAGGTCGTGCACTACACGCACAAGGCGCGCGTTGATGCGGTGGTCGAGGCGGCCGGGTTCCGGCGCCACACCTTCGTGCAAGCGCCGATGTACTTCCAGAACTTCCTCACCATGAGTGCCCCGCAACCGCTGCAGAGCGGCGGTCGGGGATGGGCGGTCCCGATGGACCCGGCGGCGCGCGTCATGCACTCCGGTGATCCGACCGAAGTAGGCCGCGCGGTTGCTGCCGCATTCTCCTCGGGCGATAAGCTACCGAACGGAAGCTACCTCGCCGTCTGCGGGGGCATTTACTCTTGGAACGACTTCGTTGCCACGCTGAACGCGCAGGGGCACAAACTGAAAGTGACCCGGGTGGTGCCAGCCGAGGCGTACGACAACTTCTTTCCGGGCGCGCAAGAATTGCGCGAGGGGTATCAGTACTACGAGCAATATACCTACTTCGGTCCCGAGCACGAGAAGCGCACCGCCGCGGCCAATGCCTTGGTCCCCGGCGGGTTCACCGGTTTCGCCGACTGGGCGAAGGTCCACATGAAGCCGATCTGACCTTTTGCTCGCCACTTAACTTACCTAACTAATTCCCAACGGGGAGAACGCCATGAACACCGAATCCATTGCCAACCGATTGGTCGAACTGTGCCGGGCGGGCAAGTTCGAACAAGCGCAGAAGGAACTCTACGCGTCGGACGCCGTCAGCATCGAGCCGGAGGGATTGCCGCCCTGCGCGGTCCTCATGGGCATGATGGGCAAGAAGAACCTGCTCGACCTCGCCAATGCCTTGCAAAGATACCTGGAACGAACGTAAAGGTGGGAGCGCAGACGTCTCAGCAAACCATGACAACGAACGGTTATTTCGGGCCAGGTCTGTTCCGTTTTCTCAGGGATCTCAAGACTCACAACGAGCGCGGGTGGTTCCAATGAGCACGGTGGCCCTCTTTCTCATTTACAGTAATGTCGGCTAATTCGACCGCATCTTCGTCCATCATGGTGTCGGCAGTGAGGACTGGAGCGCCGACGGCCTTACGCGCCTAACTTAGCTTAATGAGTCATGGACAAGGGTTGACGGATGAGTTGTCGAGAGAGGGCCATCGAGACAACGCGAAGCTCGATCCGGAGAAGCTATACGTAGCGACGATTGCGAGCTCGCACATGCTCACCTGGCTCGAGATCGCCTTTGGCATGGAGATCGACGTGGCAAGCTATCTGGATTCGGCCCACGGGATCATGAGCGAGCTCAAGGATGGGGGCTATTGGGTGAGCGAGGTGATCGGGCAGATCCGCAACTTTCCCATGGCGAGCGCCCATCACGCTGCTAGCGCTTCTTCCGCCGCGGCGCCGATGGCGTATCGATGACTGCCCGGATCACGGAACCAATGCGCTCGAATCGTCACAAGCACATCCTCAGGTCCGCTTCGAATCATGAGCGTGTGGTCGGCCCAGTCGGCCAGCGTGTTCGCGGTTCCACCATCCCAATGGCACGAACCAATCCGGTTGTTGCGACGTAACACTTCGTCAACCAGCCGATTGATCTGGACGATATGGTCCTGATAGCAAAGCGGCTGTGGTGCAGGTTGTCTCAGCATGGCGCGCCCCTCGAGGTGACATAGGCGCTCTAAGCTCCGCGAACTCTCGCGGCGATGCTGTACCTGCGAGCCATTATACTCCGACTCCGCCGGTTTTGTGCTCAATCGGCGAGAAGATTCTTCACGACATCGTTTACAACTAAGCCGGTTGTGATGATCTAGGTTTGCATGGGAAACTTGTATGAAATGAAGGATCAACCCGTGAATCTGCGCTATGTTGACCTCAACGTGCGCTACGAATCGGCCGGGGAATCTCGGATCAGCTCCTGATTGAAGCGCGGCCTGTGACGCGGTTCAAAAACGATTGGCACAAGGTGTGTGAGGGCGATCGTGAATGATCCTCAGATTACCGCGCCACTGCGCACAGCTGCCCCGACACGGAGTCCGTTTCGCTATAGGGCGTTCACTGTGATCTGGATTGCGACGGTGGTCTCGAACATCGGCGGTTGGATTTACAACGTCGCTTCGGGATGGCTGATGACGAGCCTAGCCCCCGACGCGCTCACCGTCGCGATGGTGCAGGTTGCAAACAGTCTTCCGATGTTTTTGTTAGCGATTCCAGCGGGTGCCTTGGCGGATATTGTGAACCAACGGCGCTTCCTGATTTTCGGTGAGTGTGCCATCACGATCACGTCGACCGCGTTCGCTGCACTGGTATGGCTTGGTCTCATCACCCCGAGCAGTTTGCTGGTATTTAGTTTCATTGTAGCCGCTGGATCAGCGATCACTGCACCGGCGTGGCAGACGGTGGTCGCAAAGCTGGTGCCCAAACCAGATTTGCCGGCGGCCGTGGCTGCCAACAGCGTCGGCGTCAACGTTAGCCGCGCGATCGGTCCAGCACTCGGTGGCGTCATCATTGGCGCGCTGGGAATTGCAGCGCCCTTCTGGCTCGATGCGTTTAGCAACATTGGCGTGATTGCAGCGCTGATATGGTGGCGCGCACCGAGGAAAAGTGGCTCGCCCCTGCCCCCCGAACCTTTCGTCAGCGCGATACGCGCTGGGCTTCGCTACGTCCGATACAATTCATATCTCAGAGCGACGCTGATTCGAACGGCTGCATTCTTCGTATTTGCCAGCGCTTTCTGGGCACTCCTGCCGCTTGTCGCACGTAAACAGATAGCCGGCGGCCCCGCGCTTTATGGGGTATTACTTGGCGCGATTGGCGCTAGTGCCGTGGGCGGTGCGATCCTCCTGCGATGGCTCAAAGCTAAATTGGGCGCGGATTCGCTGGTTGCAGCCGCAAGCCTCGGAACTGCAATGGCCACGGCGTTGTTTGCTATTGCTCGCAACCCTGCGACCGCAGTGATAGCGAGCTTGATCGCGGGCGCGTCTTGGATCGCAGCGGTGGCCACCCTCAACGTTTCGGCGCAGGTCGCGCTGCCGGAGTGGGTTCGCGGTCGCGGTCTCGCTATGTATGTGACCATCATGTTCGGTTCGCTGACACTTGGCAGTGCGATTTGGGGCTGGCTTGCCGTCGTAGCCGGGGTACCGGCCGCTCTCCTTTTCGCTGCCGCGGGCACAATAATCGGGGTTGCCCTGACTTTGCGCTGGAGACTTCAAGCGGGCGCGGATGTTGATTTCTCGCCTTCCATGCAGTGGCCTGACCCAGTCACAACACACGCCATAGAACCGGATCGAGGGCCGGTTCTTGTGACCGTGGAATACCGCATTGACCCGAAGAATCGCACAGCCTTTCTAGATGCGGTCCGCCAGTACTCACGCGAGCGTCGTCGGGACGGCGCCTACGACTGGGGCATTTTCGAGGATCCCGCCGACGAGCGTCGCTTCATCGAAACCTTTCTGACGGACTCATGGCTGGAACATCTACGACAGCACCGGCGCGTGACAAACGCAGATAGAATTTCGGAGCAGGCCGTTCGTCGATTCCAAATCGGCGAGGGACCGAAGACGACACATCTGATCGGTGCGCAGGACGTCTGACCCTTTTTGCGCAGATCGCACCGACATTTGGAGAAAGCGGGAAGGACACCTAGCGTTACAGATAATTCTCCGAATCGGTCTTGTGTCTGCCTTTTGAACTCGCTCTTGCAACTCGGCCTGCAAGCACGCCTAAGCTTCCTGGCCGACGTTGCGGTCGCGCCAGATGGTCAAATTCGCGTCGAGGCGCATCGCAATCGCCAGTCGCTTGAGTCTTTTCAGGTCCAGCGCTCCACGCTCGGCTTGGAGATGTCTGGGCGCACATATCTTGCAATCTGGATGATCGACGGGGTATCGAGTACGCGCAGTGCGCTCGGCTCCGCGAGCTCCAGTTCCCGAGCCGAGATCACGCACGACCGCTTAAGTTGCGCCCGTCTCATCGAAGTGGTTTTTTCGGCTGCGAATTACGCGTTGACGGTCCGCAGGAACTTCACAAGCTGGTCACTGACCACGTCATGGGCTTCGTGTTGTACCCAGTGGCCCACATTGTCGAGCTCGAGCCCTGCCACGAGACCAGGAAGACCAGCACGCATTTGGTCTATGGTAAGCGGATAGAGTTCTTTCATTCCCTCCGCCTTCCCCCAAATGAAGAAAGAAGGTTGAGTGATCTTCGCGCCTTTGAAAGCGGCGGATAGATAGAAATACGGTTCGGCGGCGCGGTAGTAGTTCAGGCCACCGTGAAACCCAGTGCGCTGGAATTCCGCGATGTTGTGATTGACGTAATTCGATTCCGCCCATGAGGGCAACGCACCGGGAGCCGGACGATGAAGGCTGCGTGCAGGATCCATAGGACTCCACCGTTTGTTGGCTGGAGCAGAACCTGAGGCCCAATACAGAATCCCTGGAATGGTTACTGCTGCATTAGCCCAAATCTGATCGGCGTCCGGTCGGATCTGTTCGAACATGTAGAAATCGTTTTGATGGCCCGACTTTCGCATTTTCTCGAAGACGCTGATATCTCCACGCGGAACGTAAGGCACACTCAGGCAGAACACGGCTTTGAATCGATCAGGACGCATCATCGCCGCATTCCATGCATGAGCTGCACCCCAGTCATGGCCCACGAGGACAGCGCTGGGGATCTTCAGCGCATCGAGCAGACCAACCAGGTCACCGGCAGTTTGCAGTGGTGTGTATAAGGTCGTGTCCGCTGGAGCTGAACTGCGGCCGTAGCCGCGCATATCTGGAGCAATTGTTCTATATCCGGCCGACGCGATGGCTTTCATCTGTCGGCGCCAGGTATAGGCAGTATCCGGGAACCCATGGCAGAAAAGAACGGCTGGCCCGTCCCCTTGCTCCGTTACGTGCAAGGAGATGCCATTTGTAGCGACGTCATATTCCTTAAGAAGGGGGTCGTTGCCGCCTCCAACATTTTGCGCTCCCGCTGTATAGCCGAGCAACAGGCTTGCGCCAACAGCGGCCCCGCCGGCGAGGAAGGTGCGGCGAGAAATAGCCGACATGGGAATCACGTACCTCTGCCTCGCCGCGGCGATGGCGGGTAAATCCTGTTCGGAGCTCAGTTCAAAATTCTTCTCAGTGCAACTCATAGCGTTTACCTGATTCATTCGTCGTGGAGCCGCTTGTGAATCCGTTTCAATCCAAAGCGACCCGCCTACTGCAACTCATACGGAGAGCATCGTCGCGGAGACACCGAATTGCGCAGTGGCCGATGTCCAGCCTGGTCATCACTAGATGTCTTGCAGTCCCTAAGTGCTTGCCGACCCGGAAGCGCTTCGAATCGCGCTCCTGAGACGGCCGTGTTGCGCGGAAAGATTCATAGGGGCGAACGCCGAGTTGATGGAATCTCGCGATGCTTCATCGGCATATGGAAATTTGCGCAACGTTTCGCCCAGGCGCTTTGGTGTGCCTAGATCTCCTTCGCCGCCTGCAAGCACGATGGCCCAGGCGTTGCTACTGATTGTCATGAATTATTGCTCCGACAATTTCGCTGCTGATCATGCTGGCGCGGTCGCTCGAGCACGGCGCCACACGCCCGGACTTTCGCCGACAAACCTGCGGAACACGTTGCTTAAGTGAGCCTGGTCGGTGAAGCCGCAATCCGCTGCGATCTGGCCGAGCGACGCATTGGTGGTCAACATCAAGCCCTGAGCGCGCTCTATTCGCCGACGCGTTACATAGCCGTGCGGAGATTCCCCGAAGCTGTCCCTGAATGCGCGGCAGAAGTGAAATGAACTGAGTCTGGCCAGCACGGCAAGGTCTTTGGTTGTGATCGCGACGTCAAGGTTCGTCTCGATGTGCGTCGTCACCCGCCGGATCTGCCATGGCGCCAAGCCGCCGCGAATAAGCTTCGGCGGTGCGGCACTTGTGAGTGGAGCCGCCACGCCGGCAATTTCCCCGGGCAGGTCGAACCGTAGAATCGCGCTCGCGCGACGGATGCATGCCTCTGCTGATTCACGCTCATCTTGCAACGCGTTGCTCACGGCTTTGAAGAGTTCCGCGACGGCGATCTCCAGTCGCTCAAGAGACGCGCGGTCCTCGTCGGCGGGTTCTTTCTTGATCGCAATTGGCATCATCGGTCGCACTCGGCGTCGTCGGAGGCCCGCGCAAGCAGGGCCAGATGTATGGGCCGTCGGAGAATGAAGCCGAGCTTGAGGTAGAGCTCGATAGCGGGGCGGTTTGAATTGAACACGTGCAGGAACGGAGTCTCCCCGCGCGACACGATGGATCGGACGAGCGTACTTACAAGCTCAGTCGCGAGCCCCTGTCCTCGACCGGAAGGGTGGACGCACACGGCGCTGATTTCGGTGAAGCCATCGAGCCGCATACGCTCCCCGGCCATGGCGACCAATATCCCTTGCCGGCGAACGCCAATGTACTCCCCGAGTTCAATCGTTCGCGGACCGAACGGCCCTGGATGTGTGGCCTCCACAAGCGCCAGCATGTCAGGGACATCCCTAGCGTCCAGCGTAACAATCGGCACGGAGCAGACGTGAGCAGGCGTCTTAACCAGGACCATCTGATCGACTGCGCCACGCTGCACGACAGAAAAGAATGAGGGAGGAATGATCTCTTCAAGAGTAAAGAGGGCAATCTGATCACCCGCCGGCAGAAGCGCGCGCAGTGACTGGAAGCTGGCGATGCTTACGTCAATTGTGGCGCCAAACGGCGCAATCGGAGCGAGATAGCGACGCGCCAAGTGGTCGCCCTCCCCCACGTCGCAGTTGCGGCTGGTGAGCGCTCTCCAGATCACGTGATCGAGGGGGTGCGTCGCCGGGTTGGAATCCGCCAGCGCCCCAATTGCCGTCTGCACTCCCGTCGAACTCACGATAACCTCGTGGGCTCAGAGCAAGGCCAAGCGACCGTCGCGGACGATAGCAAAAGACCCATAGCGCCTTCCTCTGTGCCTTGCTAATTCCCTTCGCAGGCACAAATTTTTTCCGTCTGCAGAAAAGTTTGTAGATCTCAGGAAGTTTCCGGTAGTGCTTCATTCGAAATACAGTGTTTGTGTAGACGAACAATCCGCCAAAGATTGCGAAGTTGGAGATGGTAGCTACGGTGGGCCATGAAGGGAGCCAACCGTGTGTTCCGCAGGGTGCTTTCCACCGGCGAGGCATATCAAAAGACTGATCGGGCGCTCGATGAGAGTTGATTTCACAGCGCATCATCCTGCGAAGACCGGTTACGAGTATATTTAACCCACTTTGCTTCTGCAGCGTCGTTTGTCGGAGCCAGTTTTGTTGAACGATTTAAATGATTTGTATTATTTCGTGAAAATCGTCGAGCACGGTAGCCTGTCCGGCGCCGGAGCGGCGCTTGGTATCGCAAAGTCTGTTCTCAGCCAGCATCTAACCAAACTGGAAGCCGAGCTTGGCGTCCGTCTGATACAGCGAAGCACCCGCCGATTGCAGATTACTGAGGTTGGCCAGCGCTTCTATGAACGCTGCCGCGTGGTGGTAGCGGAATCCGAAAACGCGAAAAGAGTAATAGAGGACGTACGTGGGGTACCGCGCGGGCGCGTGCGGGTGAGCTGCCCGATCAATTTCTTGCAGATTGTCGTCGCAGGCGCAATTGTCCGATTTATGGCCGACTACCCACACATCGATGTCACTCTGGACGTAAGCAACCGAGACATCGATGTTCTCGCGGACGGGTACGATCTTGTGTTTCGCGTTGGCACGAAGATAAGGTCATCGAACCTAATTGTGAGTGCGTTTGCTACCACGCAGCATTGGCTTTTGGCGAGCCCTGCGTTAATCGCGCGCTGCGGTGCGCCTCGGGGA
>Ga0210410_10000169_pt1 | contig 95832 bp, 131 predicted proteins | sample IncBWC4MmetaG_FD_161058 | JGI IMG/M metagenome (GOLD analysis project Ga0210410, IMG submission 161058) | Forest soil microbial communities from Barre Woods Harvard Forest LTER site, Petersham, Massachusetts, United States - Inc-BW-C-4-M | ecosystem: Environmental > Terrestrial > Soil >... | reverse complement strand
AATCTAAAAATCATAAGAAAGGTAAGAAACTGAATAAACTATTGAACAGTTGGAATAGAAATTCCTTCGTGAATAATTTGAAGAAAAGATTAACACTTAATGATATAAAATTTAAAGAAGTGAGGCCTGAGTATAGTAGTTTTATAGGCCAATTAGAATATGAAACTGATTTTGATTCAGTAGCAGCCTCAAAAGAAATAGGCTTTAGAGCTTATTTATTAAATAATAATTTGAATGAATATAATAGTATAAACAGAGAATGTATGAATCTTGTACCTACCCGTTGGAAGGAAATGGTGCCTGAAGTTTTCACTACATTTAAAGACTTATATGGTTTGTTCAAACAAAAAGAACTCCTAAACAGTTACAGAGTTCTCTATAAAGATCAAAATCTTTCTAGTTCTTCCAGATTATCGTCTTACAAGTCCACTGTGGAGTTGATAAGATTATAAGTAACTGTTGTTGTTTGTACTATTACGTAAAATTGATGTTAATTTGTAAATAGTAGAATTAGGAATATTAAACTTGTTAGTTATTTGTGTAATACTTTTACCTTGCATGATCTCCTCAAAAATCAATTCTCTATTATAAATGGTTTTATTGAATTTTAAGTCTTCATTTAGAAGTATACCATAATTACCAACAGTAATGTGACAATACTCCTTATTTGTCATTATATTTTTGATTCTATTTTTAAGTATCAAATATGATTTACTTCGTTTACTATTGTTTAATAAAAAAGACTTAATTATAGTTGAAATATCTTTTCCTTGTTTAAAGCTTATATTAAGTTTGAATCTAGCTTCCTGGTAAGTAAAACCTTTTTTTATAAGAACAGCTATATCTAAGGCCAGAAGTGTTTTACAGTTAAGTTGATTTAACTTTTTTTCAAAGTCTTGACTATGCTGTATTTTTTTATAAAAATCTTCATAAGCATCTCTGATTTCTGGTATATCAATAACTAATTTCTTTATCTCTTTCATATCTATAATTTAAAAAATTCAACTACAAAGATATTTTTATATTTGGTATTTTCAAAATGTTTTTGTTAAAAACTTTGCATGACCAGCTATGATATCCAATGTCTGGATCTCTTCAGAAGTAAAAAGTTTTAAGCTTTCGTTATCTTTTAGATTCAAAAGTATTTGTTCATTGATATGTTCTTTAAATTTTACATCATAAATTTCAAAGAAACAAAATGTTGTTTTTATTTCTCCATGAATATCCCAATCAACAGTAGTTTCTATTAAGTATGAAAAAGTTTCTTCTATATCGTCTTCTATAAGATTCGTTAAGAATTTCTCTTCCATAACTATCTCTTCGTACATTTCTCTAAAAATAGTTGTTTCCCGATCTTTTTTAGTTAAAAACCATTCTTTAAATTTTTGAAAGTTATCAGCAGGTATATGAATTCTTAAATCAGAGCCAGTTTCAAATTCAGTATCAATAGACATTAAAAATTCAAGAGCTTCTTCATTATACTCTAAAGCTCCCCCAATAGGTCCATAAGATATAATACCTTGATTTCTTTGCTTTCTATTTTGTATTAAAAGATATTTATCCGTATCGAATAAAATACGTGCTAAACAGGCACAACTAATTCTTATCTTATCCATATAGTTCTTTTATTTTATATTCTATGAAAACTGTTTTGTTTTAAGAATTGCTTTTTATATATTTGTTCATTCAAAAGTTTTAAATATGAAAACTTCAATAATATATAGCTGGTGTAACACATTAGCACATCAATAAATGTTTATAAAACTATTATAATCAGATAAATAACATGCAAAAATTCAAAGGTGTTACAAGAACAAATTTTATATGGCTAATAACATGTATAATTGGTATTAGCAAAAATGAAATATTTTCTGTATCAACTACCTATTCTTTGCATATTACGCCTTTTTTAGAAATAAGTTTTAACTTCAGAGGTACTAGAAATGGCTATAAAAAAGAATAATTATGATTAAAGAATTCACTGTTAGTTGTATACCTTTAATTAAAACATATTCAGATACGTTTGATCAAAACGAAACTGTTAGAGTTTCTTATGAAGAAATTTTGAGACTTTGTGTAGAAGATTTTGAGTGTAACAAAATACCTATGATTGGCCATCTTTATGCCCCATCTATCTGGGATCCTGATATTTGGAATAACGAAATAAAATTAGCTTCACATCAGGTAAAAAATGTTTGGTTAGAAAAAGGTGAATTAAAAGCTTCTATAGAGTTTTTAGATGAATCTATAAAAAATAATATTTACTCAACAAGCCAGACAAAATATTACGTTAAAATATGTCATAGTCAATACTTTACAAGAATTACAAAGATAGATATTCTATATTAAAATGTCTAAAGTCAAGTCGTTAAGAAAGTTCATATATAATTATCAAAACTTAGTCTCATTTAATGATATAACATTAAGACTTGGTTTTAAAAATGTATATGATGATATGACATCGAGAGAATTTAATAAAATTATTCAGAACCTTTGTAAGGAACATCAAATAACTATAGACAAAAAGAGATTTAAATCTCCTGTTGGTCGGGCATGGATAGAAGAAAAAATTATTAAAATACCCCAAATAAAAAACATGGGTATTATTGAATTTATGGTTGCTCTACATGAAATAGGGCATGTTGTAATGGGTTCAATAGAACCCAAATGTGTAGAAGAATACAGTGCTGAGATATGGGCCATAAAAACAGCAAAGAAACTAAAAGTAGATCCTTCACCATATTACAAAATGTCTATGGCATATGTATTAAGAAATATAGCTGAATGCCACAATAAATGCCGGATTGAAATTGATAAATTACCAAATGAAATTAAAAAATATGTTAAATTAATAGAACCTAACCTTTCTTCATGGAAAGGTTTTATTGTGGATGTATGTGATTCACAAGAACGTGTAATAATAAAAAAATCAAAAATTGTATACTACGATAATATATGACAGAATTTAATTTTTTCGGAATGCCCGTTGAAAAATCAAGAGAACAATTTACGTCTATCTCTTTGAATCAATTAGAAGAATTATATGAAGAAGCCTGTGATGCTTATTATGATGAAGCAAAAGCTCCTATAATGCCGGACATCATCTTCGATATAGTTGAAGAAATATTAAGAGCTGAAGGATCCAGAATTGTTGATGAAGTAAATGGTCCAAGAAATACAAAAGATTTAATTCATCCACATCCTACAGCAATGTTATCTTTGGATAAAGTTCAAGTAAAAGATGCTGCGACTATACTAATTGATTTTTTCCTTAACTGGCTTAAAGATTATTTTGGTATTGAAATAGAATTCACACCTAAATTTGATGGTAACGCAATCAATCTTGTTTATGAACGAGGTAAATTGAAACAAGCTATTACCAGGGGTAAACATGGAAAAGGTAAAGATGTTACTGATAAATTAAGACTCATTGTCCCAGCAACAATACCATATAAAGATGAGCTTGTAGAGATTCGTGGTGAAGTTGTAATACCTCTTACAATTTTTGAATCTGAATATTTTGATATTGATGATCCTAACTGCCCGGCCAATCCAAGAAATTTTATTGCTGGTATATTGAACAGGGATATTATAGAGAAAGAAATTATTAAAGATTTTGCTTTTGTTGCTTATGTGATAATAGCGGAAAACATTTCTAATATCCCTCTCAAAGACAACAATACACTCGAAACACTTCAAACCTGGGGATTCAATAATAAATTTCCTATTTTCAGAAAAACAATTACAGATATTAGCAGTATTGTTGATATTTATGAAGAATTTGTTGAATATAGAAGAACTTCAATATTTCAATTAGATGGTATTGTTGCTAAGGTTCCTGAACAATACAGAGAGGCAATGGGTGTTACAAGTCATCATCCAAGATGGGCCAAAGCTATTAAATTTCCAGCTAAAGATGCTGTTACAAAAATATCTAACATTACTAATACAATGGGTAGCAAAGGTGAATTATCACCTAAAGCTATATTGATGCCTGTAGAATTAGATGGTACAATGGTTTCTAAAGCCTCTTTACACAATTACAGATATGTTAGAGATAAGAAACTTAACATAGGTGCTACAGTTAAAATACGTAAGGCTGGTGATATTATTCCACAGATTATAGAGATTATCGAAGCCTCTGAAACAGAATTCATATTCCCAACTGAATATAAAGGACACAAAACTTATTGGGATGGACCTCATATCAGAGTTGAAAATTATCAAGATTTACCAGACTTTGCTGTAAGGAAAATTGATAAAGGATTAAAAATTCTTGATGTTAAGGGTATAGGCCCAGCAACCATAGAAAACTTACATGGTGCTGGTATTAAAACTATTCATAGTTATTTTGATGGTACAATGACTAAAGAATCTCTTATTACTTCTGGTCTATTTAAAGCTGGCCGGGCACTTGATAAAATATTTGAGTCTTTACAGAAATTGAAAAAAGTTGAATTATGGAGAGTTATTAATGCTGTTCAAATTGATGGTATAGGTAAAACTATATCAGCAGAGTTCGCAAAATATTTGACAGGACAAGAATATTCTTTTGCTGGTTATGAAAAGGCTTTGATGGCTGAGGCTGTAAAAGAGAATTCTGAGATCCAAGAGAAAATAGTATACATGTTGGAAACATTAGAGAAAGTAGGCGTTGAAGTTATTAAACCTAAACAAAAAGTTGCTATGAGTACAGATACGATAACATTTGAAATGACTGGTGAAGCACCAAGTGGATTCAAATCACGAGGTGAGTTCGCTAAATTAATAGAACCTAAGGGTTATATGCATACAGCCCTGAAGAAGGATACAAAACTTCTTATTTGTGATGATCTTAAAGCAACAACTTCTAAAATGAAGACCGCTACTAAATTGGGTATTCCAATAAAGACTTATGATCAGATTTTGGAAGAACTTGGTATACAAATATAAAATACTACTATGATTATAAATTTTATAAGACATATTGAAGAGTTAGAAGATCTAAAGAACGATAGGCTATACAATGGAAATTAGAAAAATACAGACAGAAGAAGTTGATAAGATAGTTGATATTTTATGTGACATATGTGGTGAATCTTGTTGGGATTCAGCTAAAGTCAATTTTGAATTTTTAAAATTAGACTCTCATTGGGGATTTTGGTCAAATAAAGATCTAGAACATTGGTCAGCACAAATCTGTGAAAAATGCGTAGATAAACATCTAAAATCGCTCATAAAATTCAATATTAAAGAATACTAAAACTATTTTATATAAAAAATTTCATTTAATGTTTTAGTTTATTATATTTGCATTAACAACATATTTTATAAAATGAAAAAATCTAAAATTATTGCTACCTTCTTGATGGCTTCTCTGCTACTAACCTTCGGATGTGAAGATAGTGTAAAAGAAGAAACCGAATATTACGGTCCTAATGGATATCCTGTTCATAATCCTTCTCTTTGGATATGTTGGTTCCCTGGCTGGCATGGTTACACAACGAGAACCGTTTATGTACATCATACCAGTAGTGGATACTATACAAGAAGTTATTCACCGCCACCAAGCAGTAGCTATACGAGCAGAGGCGGATGGGGTTCTAGTTCACACTATTCAGGATCTTAATCTATATGAAGAGAATTCAAATCAGACCCAGACTTAACTGGGAAAGCGTTGTTGAAAAACAAGGACTTCATTTCCATCATCACGATGATAAGAAACAAGCTTATTGGGATGAATCAGCATATTACGCATTCAATATGTCTCAGATTAATAATCTTGAAAGAGCAACAAATGAAGTTTATCAAATGTATATTGATACTGTTCAACATATTCTTGATGAACGTTTGTTAAGTAAATTAGGAATTCCTGAGAAATTTCATAACTTAATATACGATTCTTGGGAGAGAGATGATTTATCTCTTTATGGCCGGTTCGATTTTTGGTTTGATGGTATAGACATTAAACTATTTGAATTCAATGGTGATACACCAACATCTTTATTTGAAGCTGCTGTTATACAGTGGGAATGGCTTGAAGAAAGGTTTCCTGATATGGATCAGTTTAATAGTATACATGAATCTTTAATTGATTCCTGGAAATATATCGCTGATGAAGATTATACACAACCATTCTACTTTGCTTCGGTTAAAAATCATATCGAAGACTATACAACTGTTACCTATTTAAGAGATACAGCTGAACAAGCCGGTATAGAAACAGATTTTTTACATGTACAAGATATTGGCTGGAATAGTGAAGACCAAGAGTTTCGTGACACCAATGAAAATACAATAGAAACATTGTTTAAGTTGTATCCTTGGGAGTGGATGATCAACGAAGGATTTGGTGATAATTTACTAGAAAGTGAAACATCTTTTATTGAGCCTATTTGGAAATTAGTAATGAGTAATAAAGGAATCATGGCTATCATGTATGAGCTTTATCCAGATTCACCTTATCTTCTACCTACTTATTTCGAAAACAAAAAACATTTGTTAGTAGATTATGTAAAGAAACCAATTTTTTCAAGAGAAGGTGCCAACATAGAAATTGTTGAAAATGGTCAGACTGTTCATTCAGAAGATGGTGACTATGGATACGAAGGTTATGTTTACCAAGAGTTGAAAAAATTAGTTGGTCACGAAGATGAAAATGGTACAATTAAATACCCTGTAATAGGCTCCTGGGTTATCGGAGGTGAAGCTTGTGGTATGGGTATAAGAGAATCAGTAAGTCTCATCACAAATAACGGAAGTAGCTTTGTCCCACATATAATTTTATAAAATGCATAAACAAAGTGGTATAAGAATTTATGGTGAAGCTATGACTGGAAAGAGTACAATTCCAGTTTCAAAAACCCGTATTGGTTTAAAAACAAAGAAGGAAAAAATTTATTTTTATCAAAATTTAGAAGAAATTAGACTTCTTGAAGATGAACGTAAAGTTCTTGTTGATAAAATAAAAGTTATTTATATAAAGAATGCTGAGATTTATTGGAAGGTAAAGATTGGTGATATCTTTGAACATAAACAAACAGGCCACACAGTCAGAATTGTTGATTATGATGTGAATTTGTATAAGTTTATTGGGATACCAAGAGAAAAAACAAGAAGTGGATGGTTATGTGATCCCTATTATATCGATGACATTTTTATAAAGGACTATAAAATTAACAAAAATGAAAGCAGTAAAAGCAATAAAAAAGTATCTGATAAGTCTTGATAAAGATTCTTTTGATGCGGTTGAGGCTAAGATAAAAGAAATTATATGTTCTGGTAAAAGCATCCAAACGCTTACAATAAATGTTGATATGGATAGTATAGATTCTTCTGAAACAAAATTTAGATATATTAAATCCCTACATCGTTATTATGAACTTCAAAAGTTTATTGTTTATACTAGTACTCATTCGGACACTTTCACAATAAGTATTAGTATTTATTAATATTATCTAAATATGACACCGGTATTACAACATCCAGAAAAAAAATTAACTCTCAAAGATATTGAGAAGAGAACGAAGAGACTGAGAGGTTTTGATGTTAATTCTTATATTGAAAAGAAAATAGAAGCCATAAATGATTTCTTTATATGGGCTAAACTTGATTCAGCTGTTATCGGAATATCTGGTGGTATTGATTCAGCCATAGTTTTCGCTTTATTATCTAAAGCTTCAAAAGTTGAAGGTAGCCCTTTAAAGAAAGTATTAGGTATTAACATGCCAATTTATGGTGTTGGTACATCTAATCAAATTATAGGTACCAAAAGATCTGGTTTATTAACAAAATTTTGTACTGCGAATGTTCGGTTTACAACAATTGATTTATCTTCAGTATTCAATTCTTATGTAGATCGGAGTTTAGATACTAAAAGTACCTGGGCTCAAGGACAACTGGCATCAATTGTTAGAACACCATGTTTATATTATCATGCTGCTATCTTACAAGCAGAAGGTAAAAAATCAATTGTTGTAGGAACAATTAATCGTGATGAAGGTTCTTACATAGGATTTTTTGGTAAAGCCTCAGATGCTATGGTAGATCTACAACCAATAGCTGACATTCATAAATCTGAAGTATATGCTGTTGCAGAAGTTTTAGGTATTCCGGAAGAAATTATAAATGCTACTCCAGCTGGTGATGTTTGGGATGGCAGAAATGATGAAAGTATGATTGGTGCACCATATTGGTTTTTAGAAATGTATTTGTTATTGAAAGAATTTGATTCAGATAATAGATCTTTTGAATATACTATGGAAACCCCTTATATGGATATACAAAAAATATCACAGCTTCTCAAAGATGATGAGAAAGAAATCTTTGAGAAGTATGCTAAAAATATTGAAGATTTACACGATACGAATCGTCACAAATACCAGGTAGGTAAACCTTCACATTTCATTGATATTTTAAACAGACATATTCGGGGAGGATGGTGATTATGATATTTCAAGTTTTACTACTCGTACTTTCTGGCTTATTTATTCTGCTAAATTTATTGATAGCAGCATTAAGTGGTTTCGATACTAAAAATACTGAATGTGAACAACAGTATTGGAGCATTGGTGTTTGTATTATACTTTTAGTTTTACTTTATTATTGTGGGGCTTTTGATAAAATATTCTAATGCTTACTATTAAGAAACCAGATATTTCTAAATTGCCTGGAGGTTGGGAACCACCATTCCCTTCTTTCATTTTAAATGAACCAACTAATATCAAGAAAGAAGTTTTATTTGATAATGCTTTTGTATTAGAAAATGTATTCACTGATAATGAATGTGACTTACTAATTGATTTGATGCAACAATCACCTAGTTGTGCACCGGTAAGTGTACATGGTAGAACAGATATACCTAATTATGAAGTTGGCTCAAAAAGAACCACAATGTGGGTACCTGAGCTGGCTGAACAATTCTGGAATAAGATAAAAGATTCTTTTGAAAATAAGATTTGTGATGATTTTACACCAACAGATTGGTGGCAAATTAAAGCTTATAAAAATTGGGAACCATATTCTATATCACCACTTCTAAGATTTATGAAGTATGAATCTGGTGGTCAACATTTCGCTCATTATGATGCTGGATATATTTATGAGGATAGTAAATACAGAACTCTTATGTCTTTTGTAGTATACCTTACAACTAATGATTCTGGAGCAACTAGATTCATACATGATGGGAAAGGTGATATACCAGTTTATGATCGTAAGCATGATGATTGGATTCATGAAAGTCTGAATGAAGATGTTATCTGTTCAGTATCTCCGGTAAAAGGAAATATCTTAGTATTTGAACATAGAATTTGTCATGATGTGGAGAGATACATTGGTACCGATCCCAGAATTATAATAAGAGGTGACATAACTTTTAAAGCTATTATTGATGGATGATTGGCAGATTGAAAGAACATATTGGAATGCTCAAGCAAAAATTGAAAGAGATCCATATTATAATGATATCTATAACAATTACAAAAGGCTTCATTATAGAAATACATATGAAGCTGATAAATATTGTTTAAGTAGAATATTAGAGGCCGGATTCTTTTTAGACTCAGATAAATCTAATTATGATATTACTAAGAGTCTAAATGTTCTATGTACACCAATACATCATATAAAAGAAAATCTTAAAAATTCTAAGAATCCTTGTATACTTCTTTCAACTGGAGCTATGTGTCCAGTACATAATGGTCATATAGAAACAATGATACAAGCTAAGAAAGCTGTTGAAGAAAATGATTTTACCGTTATTGGTGGATATCTATCACCTGGACACGACGAATATATTTACTCTAAGATTAAAGATAAAGCAATTCCAGCCTACCATAGAATAAAACTAATTAATGATGCTGTAAAAGATATTGATTGGTTGTTTGTGGACCCATGGGAAGCTTTATTTTGTAAAGTCGCTGTCAACTTCACGGATGTTATTCAAAGGCTCCAATTGTATTTAAAACAACATTTGGGTGTAGAGATTCCTATATTCTTTGTCTGTGGTTCTGATAATGCTCGATTCTCAAAGACTTTTACCTTCAAAGGTCATTGCGTTGTAGTAAAAAGACCAGGATATGAAAAAGCTTATGAAGAGCACAAATCGTTGTTTGATGATAATTATGATATAATTTTTTGTGATGGTAACAATGATAATTCATCAACAAAAGTACGAGAAAATCTGAATATAGAATTAAGTAAAAAAGAATTGAAACTTCGTGTAGAAGATTCAGATGATAAATATTCTCCCTTACAGACTGATATAATAAGTAAACTAAATGAGCAATTTATTTCTATAAAAGAAAACAGTGTTTCAGAACAGAAAGATAAGATATCTGGTATTTTAGAGAAGATTAACAAGACTGATTTATGTCCTGTTATAAGTTTGGATTCATTGATAACTTGTGAAAATAATTTACAGATATCTAGGTACTATGATACGTTCGGTATTAATAAAATTGGATACACCAATAGAATTGGTTCTATCCCATTACAAGAACAAATTGATTCTTTAGATAGAAATAAGTATATTTTATTCGATGATGATGTTCATACAGGTAAAACTGTATTATTTGTGACAGACCTTCTCAAACAAAATGAAATTGATATCAAATGTAGCATAACACTAAATATCTCATTTAATGACGAATCTGAAATATTAGATTGTCGTGATTTCATAATAGGTGAAGCAAATAATGGGCTCACTATTGAATTACCAAACGGTATCAAAGCCAGAGTGCCTTATATCTATCCATACGTTTGTCCTTATATAAGAGCTTCTATACTGGATCCTATGGGGTTCTCTATTGATATATGGAAGTTGAATATGGATTTCTATGAAAATAAGAATGAGTTACTAAAGGATCATTCATACTTAAAAGCATTCGAATATATCGGCTTTAAACCAGAGGATAGTTTATATAATATATGTAAGTGGCACTATGATTATCTAATAGAATTATTAAACAAATAACTTCATGAATACTTTACCAGAATATTACATTACAATTTTAAAAGCAACCGGTTTAACTGACAGAGAAATTGATGAACTTAGTAAAGTTCCTAACTGGAAAGAGGTTGTTAAAATAATTGTTAATTCTGAATATAAACCTGCCGTAAATAATACGTTTAATCTTTATGATCCTGATACAGCAGAAAAAATTACTGAAATAGGTAGAAATATGTTAAAAGATTTAGGTGAATTTAAAGAGTAATCATTGAGTGGTGCTCTGTCAGTTAAGCTATATGATCTTTATTGGTCGTACATGAAGACGGTTCCATATTTCCCAAGACCTGAGGTTTCTAACCTCTCCTTCACTCAACGATTACTGTTTATATATTAATTCTTACTATTTAAGTTTGTATAGAAAGCTAAGATATCCTTTTTAATATCCGTAGCTTTTGTTTTTTGAACATAATCATCAAAAGACTCTTTACTTGATTTATATTTTTCAATAAACAAACCTAAGCTATTATCTTTCAATTCCGGAATAATACTTATTACAATCTTTCCTGAAAATTTCTCTTTCATTTTCATTCGTTGTAATTCTTCTTTTACAAATTCTAACAGTTTGCTTTTAAGGCCTACCTCAGGGAAGAATGAATCAATATGATTAAGATATTCGTATTCCTCTTTGAATTCATAATATATGTTCAGAGTTGAAATATATTCGAGAAATTGTTGATACGTTTTCCTTTTTCTATTCCTGGTACGGTTCTGATGATTCAAATTTTCGTATTCGAAAATTTCTTTTGAGAAATATTTTCCTGCTATAATAAAATCAAATATTTGTTCAAGAGTATCAAAACCTTTAGCATATGTTTCATAGTCATAACCAAGAAATTCATATATTCTGACCGGATCCTTAGTTAATACTACTTTATTCATAATATTTCCACTTTGGCCTCTGTTCACATAAACGAGTCCTGTGTGACCGAATTTAAGACCAAACTGATTAGCAATTCGGCCAATGATATTATTGGCATCGCATTGGCTGTAGTAGAAGGCTGCTGCTTCCATATCATCAGGCTCAGTAAAGATCAAATCTATTTGAAACCCATCAAGTTCAAATGATATAACATCAGTGTTACAAACAACTTCTTTAGAGCCAAATTCTGACAACAAATAATTCCTAGTATCTTCATTGTTTGTACCATCTTTAGCAATAAGAATATCCATATCACCAAAATCTTTTTTATCTCGGTAATACAATATATTTCTAACATCAGAAAATCTTTGTCTTAATTTTTCGAATACTTTACTTTCAAGTACAAGATATTCATCTTTTGTAATTCTTCTTGACGGAACTGTTAGTGCGTTTCCTCCCATGACTAATGATAAGTTAATTCTGTTAATAATATAACTATTTGACCATGTTCATTAGTTTCCTGTTCCAGTTTTTGAGGATTAATTATCGTATATTTTTTACCATCAACTTCAAAAATTTCACCTATCTTTATTGTTTTCATTATCTTTTATAATTAATTTTTTTGCAAATATACAAAAAACATCTATAACAAAAGTCATAGATGTTTTTAATTTTTTAATAAGGAATTATATTGTTCTAAGCTTCTGCTTGCTCTGTTTCTCGTATAGTACCTGCTGGTACTTCTTCTTCTTCCGCTTTACTAAGTCCAAGACTGAATTGGTACACAATAGGAGCCATGTCACGACTTAACTGGTTAAAGTAAGAAAAGATAAGAGATATCATACCAGTCTTTTTCATTACATTACTAAAAGTTTTAGTTTTTGTAGAATATAAACCTTTAGCTTTATAAAGTGTAAGAACATGATAGAAATTAGTAAGTTGTTTTATACCTACAGAATAGTTTGCTACAAAATCTGAGGCAACAGGGAATTTAACCTTAATTTGTGAGAGAATAGTTTCATCAACTTCTTCGGCTATTAAAATTTCATCAACAGAAGGAAATTCTAATGTAGTTAATAAATCTATTACAAATTTATACTCTTCACCATTAAGTGAAAGTGTATATTTAATATTTTCAATAGCTTGTCTCGAATTATTCCATGCCTCATTCAATTCAATGTTGATTTTTTCAAGATCTTCGCCAGCATCTACTTTATCTTTATTATCAGCCATGAATTTATTGAGTGATGCAAAACTATCACCAATTATTTGTTGTTCATCAGGAGATAATAAATTACCTTCATCAAGAAGTCTTATAACTTCCTGTATTTGTTCTTGTGTTAAATTTTCTTGTTGTTTCATTATTTATTAATTATTTAAATTTTAGTCTTGAAAGAAAGGATTGCTTTTATTACCGCTAATAACAACAGCTTCTTTACTATCCTCGGTATCATCTTCAGCTTGTTTAATAGATGTTCTTTCAAGGTCTTTAGCTCTTTGAACTTTATCGAAACCATATTTATTATAGTTCGCTTTAAATCCAACACTATCAGGTTTAACTGTTGTTGTTTTACCTTTTTCTAAATCAAAGGCTGCTTTACAAAGCTCTTCATCAGCAAGTATCTCGATGGCTTTTTCTGAATCACCACTAAGTTTATCGTACAACTCCTGATTAACAAGAAGTATGAAATAGGCTTTCATCAGATAAGAATATATATCTGGTACTTTTACAAGTTTAAAAAGAGTCTTTTGCTTCTCGACACCTAAAATTTTGAATTTTATTCCCTCAGGAAAAGCAAGTTTTTCAATGATATCGTTTAAATCATTTTCGATATCAGCTTCTATATTATGAAAATTTGGCATATGTTAAAATGTTTTAGTTAGAGTTTATATAAGCTTAATTTTGAAAGTTTTCAGAAATGTTAAATTATTTGTTTTATGTACCAAATAAACCAGATAAAGAAACCAATAAAAGAAACCAGTCCTATAGTTAGCAACCAGTTAGCTACTTTAACTGTATCAAAAAAAGCAAAACTAATTACTATTTTATAATTCATTTGATCTATTTCTGTCATTTCAGTCAAACCATACCACTCTTCACCCATACCAACTGTTTTTAAATAACCACTAACAGCTTTTATATAACTTGTTATTTGTGTAACGACTTCCTGCTGAAATACCATATGGTACTTATTATCTTTCATAGAAAGTAGCGACATTGTTTCTGGTGGAATGATGATTACTGTATATAAACGATATACATCATCAAATCGAATATTAAATCTTTCCCATAGAATTATACTATTCCTTTTTAGAATGTTTCTATAGATTAGAAATATGCGTATTTTGTTAAAAAATACTTGAATACTTTTAAAAAAGCCGTATTTAGTGTTTGTTTTCTTTTTATCAACAGAAAACCCCAAGGATTCTAATTCATTCATGTTATTGATGTTTGATATTAATACTTTTATAGTAAAACCAATATAAGTTTTAGAAAATATTAATTATTTCATTATAAAATTATCCACATTACCAAAATTTTAATTATTTTATTTTTGTGTTACCGAAAAAAGTTTTACATTTGACTATCATACAACGATTAATAAAAATATGAACAATCTAACATTACGCATTATAAAAGGATTTAATAACAGAAGAGATATCGAAGTTGTTGATATCTGGTGTTATACTATAACGGTTCTGGTAAAAACAGTTGGTTTCTTTGATTTATTATCCAGTGTTTCTCCTTGGGCATTTATCAAAATGTCAGATAATTTCTTAAAAGAATCATTATCCGGAAATGATATTTTTGTCGTAATGGATTGTGAAAAATCTATTGTTCCTTTATATCTTATAATTAGTAATGAGTCCTGTTACCGAGTATTTAATATCGATAGTGAAGAAATTGATGATGATACTTTTTATAAAAATGTTGGTTATTTCCCAGAGAACTTATCACCAAATAAATCTGAGAGAGAAGTTAACTTTGCTATGGTAAATGCTGAGCGACTTGATCATCTTGAGAAACTAATGAAAGATTAGTTCAATTTTATTGGTTTATTCCTAGAAGCCATCATTGAAGAAGAAAGTTCTGATATACTAGAATTTAATATACCCATTATTGAGACCAATTGTTGTAATACGATATTTGTAGCATCATCAGCGGATTCAGTGGTACCAGCTTCTTTACTTTGTGCACTACCCATTTCCATTATAGGTTTTTCTGGTTTATTATCTTTTTCTGGGTCAGTTGTTTTTATTTGGATAAAAGAATTTAATAGATCATTTTGTTTCTGTACAAGCTCAACCAGTTTTGTCATTTGTGAGTTTGTACTATTAGAAGTCTCTAAAGGATTATCAGTGGTATTCTCAGAATGCATTATTTGTTGAGAACTATGTGGTTCTACAACAAAATCCGACGTAGCTGCTTCTTGATTATGTTCAAGTGTTAATACATCAGGAGTTTTTTTTAAATTAGATTCAGTATTAGTTTCTTTTGCAATATTAATTTCAGAAGTCTCTGTATCAAAATCAGATGTGTCAGTCATAGCATTTTGACCAGGAATATAATTCATATCATCTGACACATTTGTTACTGGTATAGTATTTATTTGTGATATTGGATTATTAGCTTTTTCAAGACTTTCAAAATCATTAGATGACTTATTTGAAGCCATAACGGTTTTGATATTATTAATATTTTCTTCGAATTCTTCTAGGTCCTTAAATGCTGCCGGGTCTAATTTAAAATCTTTGAGAGAACTCGTAATATTTGGTAATATTTTTTCAAGTTCTTGTATTTTTGACAAATCAATATTTTTAGAGGATAAGCTATCTAAAACACTTGTTATATTATCTTTTAATACTGGCTCATTTATAATATCTCTTAATTGCTGTAAAGGCTCAATCAATTCATCTTGCCAATTTACACCAGACACACCTTTTAATTCTGATAGAATATCGGTACCTTGATTGTTTATATTAGTACTAGAAATACTTTCTTGTAGTTCAGCTATAGTTTTCATCTCCTGATCTATACCTTGAGACGATTTATTGATGTTTTCTATTTTATTGGTTTCTTCTGGACTAATATTAGTTGTATTTTCAGGATTGTTAAAAGATTTTATTTCTTTAAGTGTATCATTTATTTCGGTCAAATGATCCACAAGCATAGCATTATCTACTTTAGTAGTTTCTATTAATTGATCAGAAATTCTATCATTGGTGATATCCTCAATAGGTTCTATAGGCTCCTGAAGATTATCAACCTTAGAAGATCCCATATTTTGAAAATAACTATTTACACTTTCGAGAGTAGTGTTTATACTTTTTACAGTTTCATAAAAATCAGCTTTGTCAGAAGAGACAAAATCATCTTCTGATTCATCTTGTTTATTAACTGTATCACGTATTTCACCTACAATACTTTCTATATTATCAAGACTTTCATCGATTGCTAAAAATTCATTTTCATCAGCCATATCTTATATAGGATATTATTTATTCGTTAGGGTTAGCTGTTGCTTTATCTTTCAAAGATTTTATAGTTTCATCGAGACTTGTAATAGTTTCTGTGAATTTCTTGCTAGCATCTTGAGTTTTAATCTGATAAAGTCTATGTTGACTTTCAAGATCCAATAAAGATAAAGCAGCTACTGTAGCAGTTCCTTTCTTATCTTTGTATTGATTAAAAACTGATTCTTTAGTAGAATCAAGTTGTTCTGGTGTTGTAATAGTTTTAATAGAATCTATCCTAGAAATTATTGCCTGAGCATCGGTTCTATCCATTTCGAGATCTTTCAGATTTTGTGTCATATCAAGATCCTCATTTATTGTTTGTTGTTTTTTCCAGTCTGAAAATTTTAAAATACTCATAAGTTTAATTGTCTTTTTTAGTTCTTTTTTGTCTGAAGAAATAGGTTTCAATATCATCTTTATCTTTAGGATAATATTTTATATGTAAACTATTTTTATCAATTTTAAATTTGTCTTTCATCTCAGATGCTAATAGTTTAAAAATTGGTGATCCTATATACAGTCTATTTTCTTTTCTATCAGTATCAGGATTTTCAACTCTGATATATCGCATTTTTAACATATTGAATTCATTAGGTACAACTTTAACAAGAAGTATTTTCTGACCATCTATATCTAAATTAGCTTTGGTATTAGTAACTAAGAAAATGGGTGATGAAGAAAGTAAATTGTTGGAGCTATCAAGAAAGAATTGTTCAACTTTATATTTAAAATTATTAAATTTTACCTTTGCTATAGGAATAGCCCATAACCCAGCATGATTATCAATTTGTTCTATATTATTTGGTATAAAGAATATAATGCAGTGTGGCGTTGGATGATCATTATTACCAAGAATAGGTACCATATAAAAATTTCCTGCTGTTATATGTGAAATACCAGATTCTAAACTACTAGCATCAATAAAAGGTAATTTTTCAAGGACCCTTTGAGCAACATCATTATCAGTATTATCTTTATAATCATGTAATTTTGTAGTCGTCATTTTTATACCAATTTCAAAAAACTTACTTAGTTTATCTATAAGATAATAATCTTTCCATTTTTCAAATAATTCGTCTTTATATTCAACCCAACTTTTTTCCAAAATCTTATTATACTCTACACGGGCTTTAGCTGTAGGATTAGTAAATTTACTTTTAGCAATATCTACTAAATATTCATTTATTTGTTTTTTATAATTTTCAATTAAATAGTTTGTTAAAGTTTCCTTTTTACCATTACTCCATGGTGTAGGTTTATTTTTTGTTATTTCTGTAGTGTTGTTTACTTTAAATTTACTTTTTAAATCCTTAATATCATTTGATAATTCATCGAATAATTCATATTGATCTACTGGTTTTGGTAAATGTCCCACATAATCCCTGTATAGTATTATATCTTTAATAAGTGCTTCTATATTTCTCATCGAGACTTTCTCATCGAATCTAAATTTGGTGAACATATTTAGTAGTTCAGGGAATTTCTTAAGCCATTCTTGTATTTGTAAAAAATCTGGATTTTTAGGATCTGAATTTTGTGTTTTATTTTGTCCTGGTGAAAATTGTACAGTAAAATCAGGATCGGGTAAAGGTTTATTATTTTCTATACCATATTCTATATCAGATTGATCTCTAACCAAATCAAGATACGAATCTTTTAATACAGCTAGGTCAGCGGTCTTTTTTTCTATATCTTGTTTACTTATAACAAATGGTTTAGAGTCTATACTAGAGGTGTAAGGTTTTGTTATTAGCCTTAATTTATTAAAATCTTTTAAATGTTCAGCTAAAATATCATTTATAGCAGGAGAGAAATATTGTTTGTCTATTTTTTTTATAAGATCAACTAATTCTTTTGCTTGTTCTTTATCAATAATTTTCTTATTTAAAGAATCGATAAAAGTTTCTAATTTTTCAATATACAAATTTAAATATTCCATAGCCTGATCATAACGGTCTACAGATACAGCCTCATTAACATTATTGGAAGTAAACTCATTAAAAGATTTTTCAAGAATATTATTAATACCACTAACACATAATTTAAGATTGACTTTTCTATATTCAAAAAGACTTCTTCCAAAAACGGCTGATACAAATATAGTACTAAGATCAATCATAGCACCTTCATTCATAAAACTATCAAATTTCTTAAAAAACTTTGTCATATTCTATATATCTTTTACTTATTAAGGATAGTTAAATTTTGATAAGGATATTTTCTATCACCAACAAATACATGAGTAAATTCAAACTGAACCTTTCTTTTATTTGTATAGGAATCAAATATTTTGATTCCTTTATATCTTAGTTCGAATGGTTTTTTAGAAAGTTGTCTGAATTTCTCTGCTTTACTATCAATAGGAAATATAGGTTCTGTATACCCAACTTCACCCATTACTATACTTTCTTTCACATTCATTTCTATTTTAGAAAGCATACTTTTTAATTCTTCTTCGGTAAGAACTATTTCTGCATCATCTGGAAGATTTGCTTTATTAATTAAATCTAAAGGGTTTAAATCTTTTTCTACAGGTTCTTCTATAGGTGTAATTGAAGGAACAACTTCTTCCACATTAGTGATTTGTATTACTTCAGGAACCTCTATTTTCGATTCTTCAATTATTTCTGGAATAATTTCTGGTATAACTGGTTCTATTATATTCTCTTCAACTACAATTTTAACTGGTATAACTTTTTCGATCACAGGAGCCTTTACTTCAACAGGAGTTTCAATAACTGGAAGTATTTCTTTAACTGCTATAGGTATTTCAGTAACAGTAGCTTCTACAATTTTAATAGGCTCTATGGGTTTAATTTCCTCTTTAATAATTTTAACTGGTTCAGTTTCTTCTTTCATATCTTCCATTTGAAATGGTTCTTTACTTTTGAAAATAATATCTTTTTTGGTTTCAACAATCCTTACCATTGCTGTTCCCATGACCTTCTCTTGAACATTGGTTGTACTCACTTTTTCTTTTTTCTGGGTAGTTTTTTTCTTTTTACTATTTGAGCTGCTACCATACCAAGCCATTGTTTAAGTTCTGTTTTCTTTATATATCTAAGTATTACAACTAAAGCTCATTTTTAATATATAATAATACATGAGTAAATCTTTTATTATTTCGGATATACATTTGGGAGTTCATGCTTTACACGCTGAAAAGTGGGTAAAAAGTGCAAGAGACTACTTTTTTGAATGGTTTATACCAATGCTTAAAGATAAAGCCAGACCAGGTGATCATTTATACTTTCTTGGTGATATATTTCATGATAGAACATCCATTTATATTCCGGCATTATTACTGGCCCAGGAAATATTTGAAGCTACAACAAAGATATTACCTACACATGTAATGATAGGTAATCACGATATGTATTCTATCATAGACCCAACACAAAATAGTTTAAGATGGCTCAAACATATTGATAATCTATTCTTTTATGAAAGACCTAAAATAATCACACAGGATAATAAAAAAATATACATTCTACCTTGGATCGAAAACCGTGATGAACAAATGAGTCTTTTGCTTGCTAATAAACAATGTGACTATGTTTTTTGTCACAGCGAACTTCAAGGAGCTTTTGACAATGAAAGGAAAGCTATTGACACACTTGTAAGACTTAATGCTTTTAAACATTTTAATCATGTGTTTTCAGGACACATTCATATACGTCAAACTTATGGTAATTTTACTTATGTGGGAGCACCATATCATATGGACAGGGCCGATAAAAATGATACTAAAGCTGTTTTTATCCTAGATATGAAAACTGGTGAAATTGATACTTATGAAAATACTTATTCTCCAGAATATAAAACCTTGGAAATTGCTACAGAAGAAGACTTGGTTAAATTATCATCAAGTAATGTATCTCATGATATGGTGGACCTAGTATTAAATAGTAATTTATTATTGGATAGTAAGAAGGCCAGGAAGTCTTTACTTGGTTTAATGGAGAATCATGTTTTTGAACGTGTAGAGATGTTTGATACAAACAAGGTAAAAGAACCTCAATTAGAACTAAAACTGGATCCTGATACTTTTAACTGGGAAATTGAAACTATTACAGTAGATTTCATAAAACTTCAAGAAAACATGGAATCTGAGATAAAAGATGAAATGATCAATATCTTTGATAAAGAAGTCTTTACAAATTATAAAAAGCTGACTAAGGGTATTTTATAGTAAAATTTAAAGGAAAATATCAAAATATTTTTTATATTCGAAAACATTTATTAGTTTTAGCCGTTAAATACATTATGGTTACTAATATGAACGAAGAAAAAATTATTGAAGGTAATAAAATAATTGCTAAACATGAAGGCTGGTTACTTGGTAAATATGAACATCTACCTAATAGATACCATAAAATGATTGATGGTGAAGAATATGGTTATAATCTTTATCAATTTTCCTATCATTCTGACTGGAATGAATTAATGCCGGTAGTTTTAAAATTAGAAAAGGCTTTCTGTAAAGATTTTGAATTGATAATTTACTCATCTTCATGTCATATAAAAAGTCTTGATGATAAAAACCCTTCATTTATGGGTACAGGACCATGCATTGAAGCAATCTTTGAATGTATTACAGATTTTATTAAATGGCAACAAAATGAGCGAAAATAATATTATTGAAATAGAAGACCTTGAACAGGAATGTTTTGGTCATGTTTGTCCTTATTGTGGACATGTTGAATTACAAATCAACAATCATTTTGTACATATTGAAATCTTTCATCCTGAAAAACCTTTATTGTAATGACTGAAAAAATTATAAATATTACTATTCTTAAAGAAAAAGAGTACGAACTTCGTAAAGCTTTCAAAGCTGTAGTTCGTGCTGCTGTAAAGTTCGGATTATCCGAGCCTACAATGGAATTGTCTGATATTTATAATAAGGAAATATCTGTTCCAGGAGAAACTGAACTGATATCAGAATTTTTTCAAGTTATCGATGTGACTATCAATGTTGCTTCATTATTTAAATTGAATGGTGATTATGCTTTATTTGCCATAGTAAACCACGAAAGTCTTAGTCATTTTACTATAGACGTTGAGGATGAATTACCAGTTAAATATCAAGATGTTACTAACATGCACTGTGAGCATTGTAACAGAAAAATAGCTCGAAACAAATCATTCATTCTTAAAGATTCTAAGAATGCTTTTATAAAAGTTGGTAAAAGCTGTATGAAACATTTCATCGGCCTTAATCCAGAATCATTTGTATCAGCGTTTGATATCATAAATGAATTCAAAACGGAAATAACTGGTCTCACACCTTTCAACTTTAAAAATGTCCAAAGTCAATGGAATACTGCTCATTCACTGGATCTTGTAATTACATTAGCGAACAAATTAATTATTGAAGAAGGATACATAAAAAAATTGTATGATTCTGAAACTGATAGACATGGTAGAAGAGTTGGTGAATGCTGGAGAACAAACTATGGAAAGGCCACTAATGATAAATTAGAGAAAATACTTTTCGATAAGGATATTGTTTTGAATACAAGTATCAATGAATCTATTTGTGGTAAAATAAGACACTACTTTGAAAATCTACCTTTAACAGAACATGTAGTTTTAAAAGGTACTAAAACTAACCCACCTCTTGATGAGGTATTTGAACTTGAGCACAATAAAGTATTGAATGATTTAACCGGAAGAAACAAAATCAGACTATATGAAGCTATGATAATTGCACCGGCTATAAATTCTTACTATAGAGGTCTTGAGAGACAAGAGCAATTGCTTAAAGATAAAGAATCTGTATGGATTGGTAAAGTAGGAGAGAAGGCCGTTTTAAGACTCATATTAGAAGATGTTAAAAGTGGTGAGGGTGAATATGGTACCTGGTATTTATGGACATTCAAAGATGAAAATGGTAACATTTTTAAGAAATTTGGTAAACTAAATAAAAGCTTCATTGTTGCTGACTCTTTAGGTGGTAAGGAATTAGAAGAGTTCACTGAAGGTGATATATTTGAATTTACAGCAGAGATTAAAGAGCATTCTGTTTATAAAGAAGTAAAAACTACTACACTTGGCAGATTAAGTAAAGCCAAGGTAGTAGCTTAATTTATTGTTGTTTTAATTCTTCTAATGCTACATAATACTTTCGTCTTTGCTCAGCTTTATGTAGTCTCTTTGAAATTCTTTCTTTATAAAAGATTGAAGCATACATAGACCACATACCGGTTAGTTCATCATAATTAACAAATTCATTTATAAAAGATGTTATAGAATCATATTTACTAACATGTTGGTTTTTATGATCAATAACGAATAAAGTATATCCATTTTCATCCTTTTTAAACTTTGTTTCGTATATTTTACGAATTTGTTTTAGATAGTGAGTATTCATAATTATTTCTTTATGTTTGGTACTGGTTTATTTAATACTATGATGATTAATCCTTTAGAAATCATAAAAGAATGTGTTTCGATTGCTATAGATACATTTTCTGCTGTCATTGAAGCAACAGTATAACCTCTATCTAATAGAGGATTTATTATATTACTCACTTCATCTGCATGACAAACTATTACTACTTGTTTACCATCAGAAGAGTAACAATTGATAGTTTGTGATAAGATGAAGAATATTATAATTAGTATTTTTTTCATTTTACAAATATTTTAATTTGTTGGACAAAATTCTCAGTAAATACTTTTACTGTATATTCATCATTGGGTAAATGATAATAGATTTGATTATAGCCTTCAGTAATCGAATATGATAAAAACTGGGTATTACTTTTATTGTAAATGTAACAAGTACCTTCTTCTTTACTGGTAATATAAACTATATGAGCCCCGGTAACATCTGGACATATTTGAATAGGCTGATCGTTTTTTAAATAAAGTATATCTGAATAAATATAACAATCTTTATTAATCATGATTTTTAGCCGAAAATAAGTATAATCCGAAAATAAAGAAACATTGATAGTTCTATGCTCAGTTTTATACTTATACATATCAGTGAAATTTAACTTATCATTAGAGCATTGAATCAAATATGTTAATTCTTTTTCGTCACTCTTAATTTGCCAGGTGAAATTTACATCACCTTTTCTTTCAGCTTCGAAGTAAACAATACATGTTTGAGACTTACCAGTTAATGAAAGCAAAAATAGAATAAAGGTTAAAAGTATTTTCATATAGAAATTATTTAGATTCTATTTTAGCATCAGAAAATAAAGGATCTTTTATTACTGGTTCCATTTTAGAACCATATGGTGATACGTAATCTTTCACATTTAAACCAGTATCTTCATTTTTATCTGGAGTTACTGTTGTGGTTGATGTTTGTTTTTTATTTTTGAAATCAATATTTTCTAATTTTTCTTTTTCAAAATCAATAACCTTTTTCATGTAAGAGTTACCTTGTTTAAAAAACATTTCAGGATCTAAGGCAACCAAATCAATTTCCGGCATAGTAACATTTTCGTCTGGTATAACTGGTGTACTATTCATTCTTAAATATGCTTGAGCTGTAGCAACAACATCTTTGCAACAATACAAAGTAATTCGTGCTAAACCATTTTCTTCATTATAGTATGTACTATCAACCATTGAACCGTCAATATCATCTTTACTTGATGGTATACCAAGAACAGTTGTAATAGTACTCAAAGGCATAGATCCTTTAAGATTACCAAAATTCCAAATCTCCGCTGTATCTAGGTGTTTAATCTCCCAAGGTTTCTTACCTCTTATATCCATGTGTTGTGGAATCAATAAACCATTAATAAGAAATCTTTTACATAGAAAAGGCATATCAAAGAATTTAATATTATGACCTACCATAACTAAATTATAACCAATCTTGTTTACTACTTCATTAAATTTAGTAAGTATCTCCACTTCATCATGACCACTAATTTCACTAACGGTTAGTTGAAGATTTCTGTCGGCTGTCTCAGTGAAAACGCCATAAGATATGGAAATAACTTTTGAAAATTCAGCAAATAAAGCAGCTTTAGTCGTATACAATTGTTCAAACGTAGCAGGACCACCATTATCTGTAACTGATGGTTTATCACAAGTTTTTTTCCAAGCTTTTTGCATACCTTCGCTTAATCCAGAAAAAGTTTTTGTTAGTTTAACAGTCTCAATGTCAAATACTAAAAGATTTTTTAAATCTTGATATGTTTTCATAGTTTTGTTTTTTAATTATAATATCTATATTTGTGATATAACAAAATTACAAAAAGTTTTTTGAATTATGAAGCATATAAAGATATTATTACTAATTATAGGTATTGTGGTTGTTGGATGTGCTTCAAAAAAAGGACAAATAAGAGTTCGGAATTTTAATGGTAGAAATTTGGTTGTTACTAAAATATTAGTCAAACCTACAAGTTATATTTACACTTCTGAATACACTATTATATTTCTTAAAGATATCGATACAAAAGAAATTATAACACATAGAACTACAAAACATACTAAGTTTAATGTGCAAGTTGGTGATACTATTAGAAATGGAACATATACAAAAAACTTTTTTATGAATAATGATACAGATACTCTGTACTACTATTATGAAGTATCACAGGAAACAATAAAACAAATAACTAAATCCAATTAATTCTATGCTACATGTTAGAAATAACAAAAATCAAATCTATTTAGAAAACATTGAAACACCAGCCTGCTTTTTTGATAAGGATACCTTCACGCTTATGAAAATTGGTGAAAAAGTAGATGTTGAGAAATACTTCAATAAGTATAGAGCAGCCTATCTAAAAAATAATGCTCCCGAAATGGCTGAAGCTTTAGTTCTGGTTGAATTACCAAAAGACCAGGACATACTTGATAAAGTATTCAATGTTTCCAGATATTGTAAAAATTTAATTTCACAAAACTAAAATTAAGATACAAATGGAAGACTTAGATGCAGCAGCAAGACAGAATGGTTTTGAAAATCATTCGGAATTATTTGATTTAGTTCTTAGGGTAAATCTTTTTACAGCAGAAGATCGGGCAGCTTATGAAAATTGGCAACTTAATGATGGAACAAAAGATGGTATATTAAAACTACTTGACGTTAGAGAATATTCAAACGACGAAGAATAGTTAAAGATTCTGAAAGCTGAGTAAACAAAAATATTTTTAATAAAAAAGAGAAGCCTAAAAACTTCTCTTTTTTATTACCTTTTTATCAAAACTTTATATTCATAACTCATATAATATTTATGAATAAGAATATAAAACCTTCAGGATATTGGACTAAAGAAAAATGTCATGAAGAAGCTCTAAAGTATAATACAAAAGTAGAATTTATAAAAAATTGTGGTAGTGCTCGTTGTTCTGCTATAAAAAATGGGTGGTATGATGAAATTTGTTCTCATATGATAAAAATTGTAAAACCTGTAGGATATTGGACTAAAGAAAAATGTGCTGAAGAAGCCTCAAAATATACAAAGAAAATAGATTTTCAAAGAAAATGTGGTAGTGCTTATAATTCAGCACTAAGTCATGGTTGGATTGATAAAATATGTTCGCATATGGAAAACAGGAAGAAGCCTGATCATTATTGGACTAAAGAATTATGTTTAATCGAATCTTTGAAATATGATATTAGGAATGTATTCGGAAAAAATTCTAAAGCAGCTTATGTTGCAGCATGTAAAAGTGGTTGGTTAGAAGAAATATGTTCACATATGATACCACAAGGAAATAAAACCAGAAGATATGTTTATATTGTTGAGTTTACTGATAACCATGCTTATGTAGGTATATCAAGTAGTATTGATAGAAGAATAAAAGAACATTTTACTAAAGATAAGGATAATAGTCAAGTATTTAAACACTACGAAAACCATTGTAAAGAATATAATGTTAAAAATATTGGTTTATATCCTGCTGATGAAGTTGGTAAATTCGAGAACTTTTATATATCTGAGTATAGAAGTAATGGCTGGAAGGTATTAAATAAAGCGAAAGGTGGTGCGTTAGGTAGCAATAACATAAAATGGACAAAAGAAAAATGTGCTCAAGAAGCTTTAAAATATAAAACTAGAGGTGAATTTCAAAATAATTCTTTAGCTTATAATCCAGCATCAAAAAATAAATGGTTAGATGAAATTTGTTCTCATATGATTGAAATTAAAAAACCTAACGGTTATTGGACTTATGAGAGATGTAAAAAAGAAGCTCTCAAATATATTAATAAAGATGATCTCAAAATTAATAGTCCTTCAGCCTATTCTAAAGCTTTAAAAAATAAATGGTATGATATAACTCAACATATGGAACAAATTAGACTTCGTCATTACTGGACAGAAGAACGTTGTATAAATGCTGCTAAATCCTGTGAAAATAAGACTGAATTTCATAAAAAATATCTTACTGCTTATGTTAAACTTAAAAATCTAAAAATTTTTGATACTGTTTGTTTACATATGAAAGATGCTAGATCTAATGAAAGCAGAAGAAAATGGAACTTTGACACATGTGCTAAAGAAGCTTTAAAATATAAAACTAGAGGTGAATTTCAAAAAAATTCTGGTAGTGCTTATACTATAGCGTGCAAAAATAATTGGTTAGATGAAATATGTGAATATATGACTAGTCCTCAAAAACCTTCTGGATATTATACAATAGAAATTTGTCGAGAAGAAGCTTCAAAATATACTAAGAAAAAAGAGTTTTGTGAGAAATGTAGAAGAACTTATGATGCTGCATATAGGAACGGTTGGTTAAACGAAATTTGTTCTCACATGAAATAATTCAATATTTATAAACTATTAGAAATATCATAAGTTTTACGGAATTTGAATGTAGCACCGTAGTTATTGTCTGAAAATATTTCTATCAGTATGAAAGGATCCGTATAGCGGTCAACAGTAAAATTGTACCCTGTAAGATCTGTTCTATATTCATTTTTTGTTTGTACTGGAGCCAGTCTATATCCAGTGGTCTTAATGTCTGGATCCGCAGCAAAAGTACTAATTTTCAAATGATAATAGTCAGGCATAGTAGTTGTATCTTCCGTACCAAATACTATATGAACATTATATGTCTCACCAACATTTACAATAGGTTGAAGATAAACTTCTACTCTGGACACAACTACAGGTGATAAAGTTTGTCTTGTTTTAACCTTCATAATTTTTCTAACATCATGTACTAAATAAGTGGTTTGGTTATCTTCACCAACACCAGTTATATCTTTAATTCTTTTACCTGGTGGTATTGTTTGATCTTGTAACCAAGATTTTAAACCGAGTAGTTTAATAGTAACTTCATCTAAAGTATAATTTAGTACATTATTACCATTGGTGTCCGTTAATCTATAGGTTAAATTGAATAAACCAGTCTTTTGGAATCTTGGATTAGGTAATGTTTTTGTTATGTAATCATTAGCATTCCACCCAGGAGTACTGTTATCAAATATATTAGGAATTTCAACTTTTACTAATTTACCAAAATTGTTAGAGGTTTTATCGATATTCAAATAATACTCATTGAAACTTACATCATTATAACCAAAATAATTGATAGCATGAATAACGGCTTTATAAGAACCGATATAATTGTAAATATCATTTCTTATTAAAAGCATTTCTTTTCTTTTTTCATTCAAGAATATCCAGTCAATTCCGGCTTCTTGAATATCATAATCTTTGAATATAAAAACATCTCTATGAAGAATTTTACCACCAAGAATATTGAACATGGCCAGAAAACGGTCATCTTCTATTTCTGTTTGACCATTTATATTAATTTGAGCAATCTGTTGAGGAACTACAGCTATTGTAACACTTAAACCGGCAGGAATTTGATTAAAAGGTGGAAGAGGATTTTTAATTATTGAATAACTAACCTCATCTACTAGTGTAGTAGTATTTTTAAATGTGATTTTGTTTATACCAACAATGGCAATCTCACCAATAAAACCATTATTTTTAAATGACATTGCATTATAAGCAGAATTACTATCAACACCATTAATTTGAACAAGATGTCCAATTAAAAATCCAGCATCTAAAAAACTATAAGGTTTATAAGTATTATTGTTAGCATTTGTTAACACACCTCTGTTACTTGACAGTGTAAGTTCATTGGTAGTACTATCGAAAGTCATAATATTAACCCAAGGCAAGAATGTACGAGTCGGATCCTGTGGTTCAGTATTAATTGTTATATTGATATCTTCAACTCTTTCAATAATTAAAGTCCTTGTATTTACACCTTCAAGATCTCCTCTATAACCTATAAATATTTGTAAAGGTGTTGGTTGAGGATTAATATCAGTTTCTGAATCTAGGAATTCTATATTATAGGTAAGATCTTCAAATACTGTTTGTTGATATCTTGGATCAGCTACTTTTGTAAGATCTTTATTAGGATTACTGTTAAGATATAAATTATACGAATCAGAAAATAAAGGTGTTGGTCCTACATAAGTATAAGCACCATGATCTGTAACGTTTAATTGATTTCCTGTAAATTCATAGAAGAACATTGATGTATCCGTATCATCAAGCCAACGAGCTTGAATCTTCTTTGGTGTATCACCCATATATCCTTCTCTTGGATATCTTAGAAATTGTCTACTTTTAATAATTAAATTCTCTACCAAACCAGATGTTCCCGAAGTGCCATAAACAAGTGATGTACCAGGTTCAGATAATAATTCCCAATCAAATCCAGGTACCCTTTGTGGAAGAGTTGTACCTAAATCATCTGAGCTTGGCCAGAAAGGTCCCTGATAAGATAATCCAACACGGTCTGAAGCAAGATAAATTATATTATATTCTTGATTATTTAATGGAAATTTAGCACCAGTAACAGCGATTATCATTGCTGTAGCAAGACCAGCTGCTTCAAGGTCAATATTAGTGTCTGTTGTTGCTAATTCATTACCAGCAAGTATTATACCTACATTCCCAGGTGCATAATCATTAATAATATAAGTTTCTTTTCCAGGAATAGAATTTTTACCTGTCCATACTGTAATATTAATCCTTGTAGTATCAGCAAGAGTATAAAATAAAAGACTAGTCGATCTGTCATAAGGGAAATTTTCTAAATAATAGTGATCCACTATAATACCAATTTGAAATAATTGTCCTGCATATGTAGTAACAAATAATTCTAAAGTATCAGGAATAGATTGTGTTGAAGGAATATTATTTAATGTATAATTTACAGAGTTTATAGATACTGTCATTGTTGCACCAATATCAATAAATTCTATTTCCTTATTTTTAATTCTATAATCGAGAGCACCGGTAACACTAAACGTTACAGGTACATTTGGGTATTTAGATTCAATAACGAGTGTATCATAAGGTCTTTCACCGTATGCTCCTCCACCAGAAGAAGAGTATAAAGGATCCAAGAAAGAAGAACGTTCAAGGTATATTATCACACCAAGACTTTCAAGTTCTCTATAATATTTTAGACCAACAGAACTATCATTTGATGAGGTCTCTTGTCCTATTGTAAATTCCTGATTACCAAAATTCATTAATATTCGTTGAATATCAATTAGATCATTCAATAAAAAAGATTCAGAAGAATTACCCATTGTTGAGTCAATTGTATCATAACCTACTAAAGAGTTATCAAAAATGTCATCATAAGCAACAGAATAATTAATTCCATTAATTTTTATAATCAAACCGAATGTTTTATCAATAGAAAATATCTCTATTTTTCTTTGATAGTTTGCTGAAATACTTTTAAGTGCAGCATAAAGACCTATAAAATGGTTTTTCTCTGCTATAACTGGAGTAGCAACCTGAAACATCTCAACACTTTGAAATCTTACTTCTTGTGTTAATTGTGTATAAGTGGCCATACCAGCAGTCCCTGAGGTAAGTCCTGTAGGATAAGACTCTGTTATTTCACCCGGAAGTGCTGGGGTGAAATATGCTTGCGTTAAAGCAAAGAACCCAATAATAGAATAATCTTCAGTAGTACTAGTAGAATTAAGTAATTGTATTCTTGTTATACACAAGTCACTACCATTTATAAATAATTCCAAACCATAATTTGCAAACACACTTTGATAAGCATTAACAAATTGATATGCTTGTATATCTCGACCCAAATTAATATCGGATAGATTACCAGTTTGATAAAACGATAATACTGTATCAACTAAATACGCCGAACCTAAAGTGCTTTGTTGATATTCTATAGATCCAGTAGTTTCAACCCATACCACCTTTTTTGTATCACCCATAGTATACCATGCAGCGACAGAATTTACATCATCCCAGATAAATATATGAACAGTATTTGTAGATGTTCTATAATAAACAAATCCATTATAATCACTTGTGTTAAGACTTATAACAGCATTTCCGGCAAGACCATATTGTGGAAGTAATGTTGAATGTATGACATTATGTTTAATCGTAAAACCATACTGCCAACCCATAGTTAAAGTAGTTATAGAATATCCTGGGAATTCAAGTATTCTTACATTATCTCTATCAACAAAAGCACCAACACCTTTTATATTTGTATTAATATAGTTTTTAATAAATACATATAAACTATCCATATCACCATTATCAAAGTTAAAATCTATAGTTTTAAAATGTATATTATAAGTGGATATATTGTTTATCACTATTTGAAGTGTCAACATCTCAATATATGAATTCCTTGTTGCTAAATCATATACTAGAGGTTGAGTATCAATAAAATTAGAAAATCTTACAAGAGAGGCCAGAGCACTGTAACTATCAGTATTATACATTCTAATACTCCATCCTGTAGTATCTGTATTATTTGGTGTTACAATATTTAATATTTGATCAACTTTAATACAATCATAAGTTCCAACAAAATTAGGATTATTAGTTCCATTGTCTTCAAAATTAAAACTAACACCAGTCTGCAATAATCCAGGAGTAAAATCTTTTGTTGGTATAGCTTCATATATGATAAGATTTTTACTAAGTAAAAAAGGTAGTGTACTGGCTGGTATAAAATCTACTGGGTTCGTTGATAATAAAATTCTAGTTGTTCTAAACGTTATATCTATTCTAAAACCCATTCTTGGATTAGGCATAAGATCCAACAAATTAATACAATCAACTTTATAATATTTAGTTAAAAGTTTATTTGTAAGATCAGAATTTAGAAATTTCACATTATAAACACCATCATTAAATTGACTATTTACTATAGTCAAACTTTTTTGATCATATAAAAGATATTCGAAACCATTTTCATTCCATTCTGGGTTCAATTCGTCATCTACAGTAGGTGTAGTAAGATATAAATCAGTACTAAAGACTTTAATAATATTTAAACCTACTATTGTCCCAGGTTGTATGTTGACTAATGCTCCCTGAGCAGTTTTATATATTTGTGTAGTTGTAGAATAGGTATAGAAATTAGTAGCTGAAGCATAATTACTATTGTATACATTATTATTGGTAGTCGTAAGAATTAGAATAGCATCTTGTTTAGTACCTAACACAGTAAATGTTTGTATACCGAATCCAGGAAAAGAATTAAAATCTGGTATGGCTGTACCGGATAAAGGTGTATTAATGGTCGTACTGTTAGTAATGTTATAATAATTAACATTTTCAAAATAAACCTCGGAACCAATAGGAAATATAATATGAAAATTGTTTCCATATACCCATTTTGTATAAAAATCTGATGAATTATTAACAGCTTCAATTTTATCAATATTATAAACAGTTTTAGCTATTGTATTTGTAGGCTGAAAATCTATACCAAATTGATTAAAGACTTGAAATTTATCCAGTATTAAACTTGATTGATCTATTGTTACTGGTGGTACAGATTCAAAAATATACAAAGCTTGTGTTTTAAATGTATCATCACCGTTAACATGAAATATCATATCTCCTTCCCATTGGGAACGATCATCCTGATAAACATTATAATTGAAATTTAAACAATCACCTTCTTTATTAAAGAACAAAAGTTTAGGTGTTACATCGGATTCATATTTTTGACCTTGTGTTGCATTACCTCTGGATACAACACAAACAAATTGAAGTATTTGTGTACCATTACCATGATTCATAACAAGTTTTATAGAAGCTCTTGTCATATTAACAGTAAAAGCAATAGAATACATATGTGGTTCTGAATCAGTATCTAAACTAGCCGATTTCTCTAAAACACCATTATTATACCAATTATAGGTCACATCATCACCAGGACCTTCTAAAGTTTGGAAATTTCCAGTTTGATTCACCTGCACAAACTCAGGACCTATAATCTCAGAAGCAAATTGATATACACTAAAATTTATAGACTCATCATAAATAACAGCACCACTGGTACCAGCATCATATATTTTTAATTCTACAGTTCTTGGTCCAGGATTTTGAAAACTCACCTCCCTGTTTACAGGATCTGGTCCAATAGTAGTTTGTATAGCTTTATCTGGTGTTGAATCCGCAGCATCAAAATTCCATACATATTTTTCTGTACCAAGTAAATTTAACGGATCTACAAAGACAGAACCAGATGTACCAGAAGTTCCTTGTGTACCACCTGTATAATAACCACTATTATCAAAATAGAAATAAACAGTTTCGTTAACATTTAAAAATTGTAAATCTGATAACGACTGATTTAATAACTGTAACATTTAGGTTTCTTTCTATAATTATGAATTATATATACGGCCAGCTATCTTATACAGAAGACGAAAACTACATTATTTCTGTTTTATTTAGTATTTTCATATAATTCTTTTTACCTTTGTTTATAAAATAAAAACATATCAAACATGATCAAAAGAATCTTTAACTTTTTAAAAAACCTTTTTGGTTTTACATCATACAAAAATGATGAATCTGAATTGAATTACGATCCATTAAACCTAAAAATCACAGATATTCATCCTGGCTGGTTTATAGATTATATCGGAAAAGCCTGGGAAGTCATTCAAGAAATAGAGTTTGACTGGAGTAATAATGTATTCTCATTTGAATTTAAGATTACCGATGGTACAATTAATAAGTATATTTATATGGATGATATGAATGGTCTTCGTATTATTGTAACAGAAAGAGTAAATATGGGTGCTATTGATGAAACACTAGCGGATTCTATTGTTGAAAATCAAACAGCACCAAATAAGATTACTTATAATGGTATAGAATTCCTTCTACAAAATGAAAAGCCTTGTTTTGTTAGAGATGTAGAAACAACGAATATAGAAAGTTCTTTAGAAATGGTTTGTTTTGATTATATGGATAAAAATGAGCAAAATTATCTTAGAATAGAACAACATAGCGAAACAAGTTTTGATGCTACTGTTGGTATAATTGAGACTGAGGCTTTGTTTTCTAACATAATACCATCAAAAGAATAAAAATATGAATAACTTAATTCAAATATTTCTAGTAGTTTTTTCATTTTGTATGAGGAACTTAGAATTGATTGCTTTACAATTATGTTTATTGTTTCTACTTAAAATATCTGTTTATGATTTTAGGTATTGGTTTATATTAGCTGTTGTAGCATTCTGTTCAGGAATATCAAACGGCTATATAAAAAATGAGAAGTAAATATGACAGATATATTATCAAAAATACCTAAACATACTTACAATGGGGAACCATTCGGTTTATGTTTTATGCCGGATGGTGGTTCTGATACTGTTTGGACTTGTAAATATTTCTCTCATTTTTCATCTAAGTCAGATGATCGATTCCCGGTAGTCAAAGGTAATTCTATCGAAGAATGTGCTGAGAAGATGCGAGAGGCTATTGCAATTTATAGAAGTAAAACTGATTTTACATAAAAGTTGTGAATTTTTAGGTTTTTACAACCTTTTTTACTTATTTGCGTTTATATTCAAAAAACGTATAAAGTTTTAACTTATGAAAAACACATTCAAAATAGAAACGACGGCCAAGTTACATGATAATTTTCTTGGTGTAGATTATACAATTAATACAGTATCAGCTAAAAAACTTAGTTCATATTTGAAAGGTAATTTAACTAAAAAAGGGATCAACCTGGAAGAATATAACAGAGAGATCGATTCTCATAACAGAGAAGAAAAGCTAGAAAAGAATCCTCCATTAGAAATATACGAATACCAAAACTTCTTTCTTCTGGAGAAAACAGATGGTGAATATGTACTATTGGATGGTTTCAGAAGATTACTATTCTATACTGCACCAGAACATCCTATACAAGTACGTATATACCACACTGATGATATTAGTGATCAAAACATATTAAAACTTTTGGTTTATTTGAATCACTTCAAGTTTTATAATGGAACCGGTAAATATTATGACAGAGGTTTTGCTTTGGCCCTTAAAGTAATATTTGATCTAAATATAACTAATTTCTATGATGGTTTTGATGGTTATTTATCAGCGATAAGTGCTATAAGAGATTATGGCTGGAAGACTGAAACAAAACCAACTCAAAAGAATGAAATTATTAAAAACAGAATTCTTAGTACTTCTTTCATAGAAGATATGAAGCTTCTTGATGTTATGTACAATAAAGGCAACATGACTAACACAGAATTCGGTGCCTTGTTGTACTTTAATCGTACAGAAAATCCAGGAGTTGATTTTGATAAATTTGTAACTATATGTGATACACCAAATATCAAAAAATTACTTGTGTCATTTGCTAAAATTGGTGATAATGATGGTGAACGTAGTAAAAAACTTATCAACGAACTCATTCAAGAATATAAAAATGCTTTTTTGATTCTTCTTGGTAAAGAAGCAAAGAAATCTTATACTGATTATCTTAACGAAGCAAGAGAACTGTCTAAGAACATAAAAGCTGACACTAAATGGACAAAAATATCTGGTAGCAAATCAATATATCAGATAGAAAGAGAGATTTTAAGTTATTACGAAAAAAACAAAAAAGCTCCTAAATTTAAAGTTGTTATATTTCCTGTAAAAGGACTTAGTGAAGGTGCAAAAGAATCTCTACCAACAGGAATTTATGATTTTAAAATGACCAGTATTACAAATAGTGGTAGACCTACGTTGGAATATAATGGTGCTTCTGTTAGAACAACAAGACATTCAAAATGGAATAACATACCAGATTACAAAAGTGTTGGTAAGTCTGGGTTCTATCATAATGATGCTGAAGTATATGTATGTTTCGAACTTTAAACAAAACTAAAATGAAGACGATTTCACAAAAAATAAAGAATTTAATTCTTAAGAACAATATTTCTGCAAGTGATCTGTCCGGTAGTGGTCATGCTTCAGCAGAAATTAAATTGATATTTCAGTTCAATAAAAAAATGTATTTTCTGGAGTTTAGGTTTGAAAGAGTCGTTAAAAACAACGTCTTAGGAATTTGTTATGGTATAGAAGATAAATTCCTTGTAATTATTCATGAATCAAAAAATATGAATAGTGGTTACATACTATACGAAGATAAAATGCTTACTGAAACCGGCTTAGATATTGAAACATTTTCTTATATCAGAGACCTTATGATGGGTAAAGTTATAGGAGTTGACGAATGTATAAAAGAAAGACAAAAAGATATTTTTGAGGCACTATGGATATCTTAAATAATAACTCATATAAATGACAGCGGAGGATTTTTTGATATCGAAGTTAGGGAGTGTTTCTTTAGACAAAGAATATCCAGGTAATATTGTGATTAAAGATTTAGATGGATTTGTTGTTATGTACAATAGAAAAAATGCTTGGTTTTATGTTGATTATACAATAATATGGTCAGTTTTTGAGAAGCAATATAACATGAATTATACTGATATACAATTATTTATAACTAACATGTTCTTGAAGCATCTCAACTGGAGGCCGGAAACACCCGAAGCCTGTAGAGAAACACCTCTATTGGAGAACTAAATAACATCATCTATTCTAAACAGCATATATACATCAAATTTATAAATTTATATCATGGGTATTTACATTAAAACATTTGAAAATTTCGAGTATAGCGAATCGTATTTTCAAGATATTTTTGTAAATAAATTAACAGCTATGTTTCCTAATGGTGTTAAATTATACCACAGAACGGAACCTAAATATTTAGAAAATATAATGAAAGAAGGTCTTTCTCCTAATTATGGTAGAATAATACCTGTAATTCATACAGTTTTAGGTGATCCTGGTATACAGAGAGTTGGTGGTGACACAGTACTATTAGAGATAACAATTACACCTGATAGTTATTATGATCTATACCCAGAGGAAAATACTTATTGGAATTCTGATTTAATGGAGGATGAAGAAACTGGTGAGACCGACTGGGATATGTTATTTGATATTTATATGGATGCTCATCCTGATTTAGTAGGTGGTGACATCACTCTTGATGAAACGGTTCCACCAGAAAATATTAAAGTAATTGGTTAATAAAAAGAGGCTCTAAAAGCCTCTTTTATTTTGAAAGTATGTATTCTCCGAAATCATCAAGGCTATATTATTTTCTGTTTTCTCACAAACACTTAAAAAATCATCTACTTTTAGATAATCAATATCAAACCATTCTCTGTTTAATCGACCAACGCTATAATAATTTTGTACAGCTCTTTCAACCTGTTCACCAATCTTAGTTTCAAACCGATATAAAACATCTAAAACGCCTGCATTACCTGTCTGTAATTCTTGTAATCTTTTGGATACAAATTCTTTACTTGTTATACCAATTTTGTAGGTAGGATCTCCTTCTTTGGATATTGAACGAATAAGATAAATAGTTTTCATCACTAGTATCTATAAGGGTTCGCTGGCTCCCTCACGCATTTATTTAAAAATAGATAAACACTTTTTAAGAAAACATTTTGTACATATATTAATATAAGATTGTTTACCTTTTGTCTCACTTATAGGACATAAAGTTTTCACAACATTGGTCACACATCCACAGTTAGAACATTTAATTGCTGTATCTAATTTTATATCACTCATGTATTTATATATTCAAAAAATATTTTCACCATAATTACAATTGATATATAGAGTCTGAGATATATAAATCTATAAAATACTTAAAACAGAATAAAACCTATGGAAAGAAAACTTAAATCATTCCACGAATTTACTAAAGCTAATGAAAATTTAGAATTCGAAGAAGATAAACAAACAACTACAGCTTCCTCATCAGGAACAGCTACACCACCAGCTTCAACTACTAACGATTCAGTTGATTTCGGTGAAGATCAAACACCAGCTGAACCAGCAGCAACTACTCCTGAAGAGACTGAAATTAAAAACAAAGATCTTGTTGCTAAACTTAGTCACATGATCGCTATTTTAAATAGCCACAGAAGTATGTTGAGAAACGAAGTAGCGGATGAAAATCTTGTTAAAAAAGTTAATAACATCTACGCCGAGTTTAATAAATACTAAACAACACTATACAGATATTTGGTAAAACTTCCAACAAAGTCGTATTTCCAGTCTGTCATATCTAAATTATCATCAAAAGGTATCCCGAATTTTTCGAGATACTTTTTTGTTAATATGGTTACACCTTCATTAGTTATAGTTTTACTATAAAAAGATTCTCTGTAAAGGACCATGGATCCATGAACGATATCGGTAAACAGTCTGTTTAATTTAGCCCATATAGATTCAACATTAATATCTGCTTCTGTCATGGCTATCTGGCCAGCCTTAAAACCACTTGGGTAAATATCCTTATAATAAACAGTATCAATACCTGCTACAGCAATATCACCAGCACAATCTGGGCAAGGTGATAAAGTACAGAATAACATATACTCTTTTGGGTTTGTAACATTAGCCATAACCAAACAATTCCTTTCAGCATGTCTCAGTCCGGAAGATCCTGTCTCCATGCTAGAACGTCTGTTTGATGCTCCAGGTATAGTACCATTGATACCAATACTAATAACATTTTTAAAGTCCTTCTTAATAAGCAAAGCTCCAACCTGCCGTTTAGGATCACAACTTAATTTAGCCAGGTTCTCAGCCATTTTCATGAAAATGATATACCGGGCAATTTCTCTATATTTAGATTCTACTACTAGCATGGTTTATATGTTTCAAAATAAAAGGTTTTTTCTGTATCAGTTTTTTTATCAAAATCAATATTTTCAGTTATCTCTGACCGATACCAAGTACTTCTTATACATTTAATAAGTTCACTGATATTCACATTACTTTCAACAACCTCTGGGACATATGTTATTTCCCAGCAAGTTATTTCATCACGAAATAACTCATATATCTCGGCTCCACCAATAATCCAAACAGACATATCTTTAAATTCAGGCCTACTTAAAATACTGTTAATATTTTCTTTATTTGTTACGATAACACCCTCTTTAACATAGTCAATTTGTTTAGTAAGAACAATATTTATTCTATTTTTCAAAGGACTGGGAAAAGTCTCGAAAGTTTTCCTACCCATAATTACTACGGAATTCTGAGTAAGAGATTTGAATCGTTTCATATCTTTTGAGAAATGAAATAAGAGATCTGTATCTAAACCGATACCACCATTAACATCAACACATACAATAGCATTCATATAAAAACTTTGTTATAAACACAAATATAAAACAATTTACATAATAAAAAAACCTCCAGTAAAATATACTGGAGGTTTTTGTTTACCTACTTGTTAGCAGGATTTATTTAGCTGGTTTAGAGGTCTTTTTAGGAGCCATAGTCAAGAAAATTTTTCTATCTTCTCTATTAACAGAAAGAACTTTTACACGAGCAGTATCACCAGCTTTTAATGTAAAGCCACCTTTTACCATTTCTAAATTGTGTATAAGACCTATTGTTTCTTCATCCAAACGGATAAGAGCACCAAATGATTTAATATCTTTCACTATACCATCGTATATTCGACCACCTCTTATGGTATCCCAAATTGTCTCACGAATAACTCTAGTAAGTATTAATTTCTTAGCTAGTTTCTCTTTAATATAGAAAGCTATAATTTTACCTGGCTGAATTGTATCAATTTTAAGTTCAGGCTCAATATTAGACTTATGAATAAGTCCAGTAACACAACCATAAACTTCAACAAACACACCAAAATCAGATACACCAGTAACAACACCTTCGTATGGTAAATAATTACCTTCAGCATCAGTGATATCCATTTTCTTGATAGTTGAAGGAATCAAAGTCTCTAAATATTTCTTTCTGGAAGCAATGAAGGTTTTCTTTTCATAACTGTAACCATCTAACATAATATCCATTGTGGTACCAACTAATGATTGTGGATCATGTAGTTTATTTACACCAGCAAGAGTATTAGGCATAAAGGCTGCAAATTTAAGACCCTCACGAACAATATCAACAAGATAACCAGCCGGAGTCAATTCTTTGATGTAACATTTGAACATTGTTTCAGTATCAGAATCCTCCTTCATTTTTACTTCAACAACTTGTCTTAAATACTTAGTAAAACTTCCTCTAGCATCATATGGATCAGTTTTAAAATGTGTAACAAGTACAGATATTTTATCACCAATAGTTTTACCAGATTCTCTAATTGCTAGAGACTCATCAGACCTCATGTCAATATAGAGATAATCTTTTGAGCGAATGTCAACAGCAAGATACAGTTCTGTCATTTGAACTATTCTACCTTCAACAACATCTCCTTCTGCTAAAGTATTCGTAGAAGAATCATATGTGTCATATCCAAGCATTAAATTATAAAGCTCGGCAGCATAAGGTTCTCTACTTAAAATTTTTTCACCCTTTCTTACCTTAATTAAGGATGTAATATCATCGAAGATATCAATTTCTGGTTCTAGTGTTCTAATCATTTATAGTTATATTTAAAAGTGGTTAACTTATAGTTATATTGGTTTTAAAAATAAAGTTTTGATTATGCTTGCAAATTAATTTTAAATTCGTTAGCATAATCCCTGATATGTGCTGCTTTTAAATAATCCTCTTTTGCTAAAGCTTCTATAAGTTGTGATTGTAAACACTCAGTTTCATTTTTGAAGGGTACAGGTTTAGGTTCAACCGGTTCATGTTTTGGTTGTACAAAAAGATCATTATAATAATTATGCATTTCATTTTGAGAATGAAAAAATGGTGGTTTCGGATCTTCTAACTTCGAGAGTTGAGTAAGTTTATTATTATTAATAATCAAATCTTGAAAATTCTGTGTAAATGCATTATGACTTATCATATAATTTACAATTACATGTGTAGCATTATCAAATAATTTGAATAAGGCAAGTATATTGGCCTTAAGGATTTCGTTTCTTTCTTCCATACAATTTTTAAGAATCTAATAATAGTTATAGATGCTTTTTTGGTGGAAGTTGTGGCTTATCATGAAGTAAATATTCTATTTCTAAATAATTATAGATAGCCGTTACTGAAAATATTTTTTCGTCATTGTCTTGATCATGATAAGCCAATTTAAAATCTGTTAAACCAGTAGGTATTAATTCTTTAAAAGTATAAATAAAATTTTCATTATAATAAAAATCTAATACATAAACAAGAAATGGTGATACAAATATATTAGATGAATTTATATAATGATACATTAAGCAATCTCGCATAATGAAATAATTAGCATGGTTATTAATAGATCTGAATGTGATATTTAGTTTATTATTATAAACATCATATGGGCTTCCCCCACCTCTATAACCTATTTTTTTTCCATAACGAGTAGTTTGCTCGACTGTCTGAAAAGTTAAAGATGGCATATCAAATTCTTTTATCGATGAATTTAAATAATCAACTACAGTTTCAAAAGGTAGATGATAATTTTGTAAATGTTTTCTATATTTATATTCCAAAACATCTGGAACAAAATCTGTTGGTAAACAAAAGACAAACTGACTATTATTAGAATTTGGTTGCATTTATAGTACTTATTTTTTAAAAGAGTCTTTAATCTTATTAAGTATAATATCTGCTAATTCATCTCTTTCAGAAGTAGTTAATTCTGTCTGACCCATAAGAGTATCATATATTGCTAAGTAAAGATCTTGTACTGGATCATCTCCTTTTTGAGCAGATATTTTTTTGTAAACATCGGATAGATATGAATAATCTGCTATATTTTTAAGCTGTGGTGAACGTAATGCATTAAATAAAATTTCTTCATTTGTACCTAACCCATCCATAGCATTCCATAGAATTATTGCGAGTCTATTAGCATCTATTTCATTTAAAGTCTTTTTAAATTTAGGATTTTTATATAGTTCTGGATCTAAAGCAACTTGAAGAACATTTTCTTTGTTTACTATATCTTCCTCTTTTGCTTTTTCAGTCTCTGAAGTAGTAGTAACATTACTTTTAACAGTATCATCAGTTTTAGCTGGTTCATTTGTTGTTTGCTCCGTATTATTAATATGTGTACCTATTGTACCAACCGCAGCTGAAGGTAGAGTAGGATCTTCTAAATTAGCTACAACTTCAAGTTCTCTTTTATCTAATTTTTTATTGACTCTTTCCTTTTCAGCTTCATCACTAATATTTTCTGTCTCTTCTTTTATATCAGCCTGGACAGTTGCTATTTTACTTATTACATCAGCTATTTTATGTCTAACGGTTTCTTTATCCTCATCAGAGGCTTCACTATCTTCAATTTTCTTAAAATAAGCTTTATCTATTTTTCTTTCAGCATCCTTAATATATTCAGCAGCTTTTATAAGATCCTTATTTTTTAGAGCTTCTTCAGCATCTGTAATTTTATCCTCAGCATTATCAATCTTTCTTAAAGCAGCTTTTAATTTTCTATCTGATTCAATAAAAGATAAATCTAAATCATCTTCAAATTTTTTAAACTCTTCTTTCTGATCATCATCTAGATTAGGTAATTTTTCTACTTCAAATGAATCTATAGCTGACATTATTTCTTCTACAGCTTCATCTTTATCCTCTTCTCTAGCATTCCTGAAAGCTTTAGAAAATAATTCAAGTGCGTGATCAAAATTTAAAGAATACATGTTATCCTTAGCTTTATGAATAAGTTTATCTGGATCTCTTCTAAGAAATTTAGATTTTATATCTGTATCACCAGCTTCAGTTTTATTTTCTAAAAACTTGCTAAATGAATCAAAGTATTTTAATGACATAAATAATTTCTATTTTCATTATATATCAGTTCAGCCAAATCTTTTCATATATAAAAAGAAAAAGCCTTATGTATTATAACAATAATCAGGGGAAAGTATTAAATCATTACACTAATAAGTATTATACCGTTACTGTAGTTCAAACACAAGAACAAATAATTGAAAATAATCCAGCACCAAATAGTTCTGTGCCCGTCATAGATTGTTCAAGAAGAGCAGAACCAGTATCAAGACCACAACCAGTTAAACAACCTGATGCCGGATCTTACGGAAGATCTTATACAAAATATGTAAATAGTGATGGTATGAATTTCGGGATAACCATATCAAGTGATATGGATTTATAAACTATTCATTTAACTTTCTTCATAGTAAAAATCTGGTTCATTATGATCCCAATTATGATAATCTTTAAAAAATCCACAGTTATTACAACCTTCTATTGTTACTGTTTCATAAGTATCGGTTGATTTACATTTAGGACATATAATATGATTCTTTTTTAAAGGCATTAATTTCAAATGTGATAGATTTTCTAAATGTATACCATTCGGCCAACGAATCTGACCATAATTTCCAACAATTGATATTATTTCTCCAATACCAACTCCTCGACCCCAGGCATCAAATTCGTTAGGAACCCAATTACCTTCGTTTTTAATAACTTTGTCATATACTTTTATAATCATAAAGTAAAATTACAAAAACTATTTTTGAATACCCAATTCTTTTTCAAATAGAGGATCAACTTTCCAACGTTTCTTTTTCTTATCCCAAACATGAAGACCATAGATTCTTCCAGGATATGATGATGTATTACCAAATTCAGTAAAAACACCTTCTAAAACATATTTCTTTTCTTCCATATTATTTTGTATTATTTTGTATTATATAATAAATATCTTCCAGCATAAAGGATTGTTGTTACTGTAGAAACAGGATCTGTAATAGTAATATAATATTGATCGAAACCATCTTTTTCTATCTTTTCAATATCATCCATTTGATTGGCTAAGATACGAAATACGATCATACCTTGTGTAAAGTCAACTTGTCCTGATTCAACCCAAAGACTTGCTTTTATTAATTTAGAAGCTGACTTAAATACTAATTCTACATCAGCACCAGTTTGTATTTGAAACGGTACCATACCAGCAGCTGTAGAACCTTTACCAATAGCAAATTTTACAATATTGTCAGATGGTGAAGGAAATAATAAAATTTGACTTTGACCAAGACCATACCAAGTGGTATCATTTACTTGTTCAGATAAATTCTTAACTAAAATATTAAATCTGTCATATATTACAGGATAAGGTACTTGAATAGTCTGAGTTTTGGTAAGTCTCTGATCAGCATTATTAAAAATTATCTGATCCGGTTTAGCATTATAAAGTTTTGGCTTGAAAGTATTTGCAACATTTATCTTAGTAAGATTCCTTGAATATTTAGAAACTTCATTCTGTAACATAGCATATGTTACAGTTCGAATAAGTATATTTGTTTGGTCAGTATTCTGAACTATACGCATAGTAACTTGTATAGCAGCTGTTGTATTTGAATAAAATATTATAGGTCTGAATGTAATAGGTTGTTCCCAATTTTCAGTCATTTGAAAAGAATAAGTTCCTGTAACACTAGTCTTCTCAGTCACGGTTACATCAAATATTATATAACTACTATTTCCATTATTTGCTGCTTGTATCATGAAGTTATTAAAGTCACTTATATCTCCGTTATAAAGACCATTTATCTCAAAATAATCACCGTCTGTTGCATGAGCAATAGTAACAGCTAAGGTTGCAAAATCAGGTACCTGAGGTAATGTTACACCATACATAACCGTACTATAATATGCCGTTTGTAACAATGTAGTATTCTTTGTTGTAAGGAATCCAAAATCAACAAAAATAGGAGATTGTGGTGATAAACCAATTCCTGTATTACCTGCAAGATCAGCATTTATAGATCCCGGTGTAACTCCATAAGCAGTACTTGGTACTACCTCTCTTGAAACATAATAAGGTGATGGTACCATAATCTGTATATTCTTACCCCACATTCTTTCCTCAAACATAAACGGTGGTGCAGTAAGACCTAAATCAGAATTTCTTGAAACAATTGTTTTATCAAAAAAGTAATTTGATAAAGTTATTTTTTCTGTTTGTGAATAATTTAAACAAGAAATTTCAAGTACTACACCTAAATAATTCGTAAAAGTATATTCAATAGGAAAATGTAATACTACAATATCATATCTTTCTGGGACATTTCCGGGATATTCCTGATATTGAATATAATTATAGCGGTTAGTAGATTGATTAGGATCAAGGATACCCCATTTATTTACATCAATTGGAAATAAATTGTTCTCTGTCTGATTATCTGTAACAGTATTAACAAGTCCTGTCATGGCTTGCTGACTAAAAGCTCTAGTATCATTTATGGTATTAACTACAACACGATAATCCTCTGTTAAAAAATTCTGGTCATCATATATCCATTCCATTAGAACATCAACATCCAACTTTATAAATTTACTGCTACGCATTATGACTTAAATAATTTATTGTATTTATCTGAATAATTCTTTCTGATATACTAATTTATCTTTTCAAACTCTTCAGGAAATTCATAATTGCCAGTTCTACCACAAGTATTACATGAAAGAGAAATTATTCTGGTCCTGTTACTAATAATGCTATCTTTTGTTGTTTCTAAAACTAGTTTAGCTGGATAGTAATATAAATATTCATCACATTTAAAACAATAAGTCATATAAGTTGATGTTTTTTTCATACTATATTATTCTAATTCTTCTGACATTCCTTCATTTAATATTGTAACTGTAGTCCCATCATCATCGTCATCTTCGAGAACTGGTGGTAAATTCAAATGAGCATATCTTGGGTCGACTGGTGCAAATCTCTTACCTGAAATAGGATCTATATTTAAATCTTTTTTAGACTCAACAATTGTTACTTCAGTTTCCTTTTCCGTTTCAATTTCAACGGTTTTCGATTTTTTAGTAACTATCTTTTTTGGTTTAGTCTTTTTCTTACCATACACAACAAGTTCAAGCTCATCAATAAACATTTGTTTAATAGTAGCACGATCTTTCATCACCTCATTTGTAAATTCCTCAGCAAATAATTCAACTAAACTATCTTCCATATTAGAATCCATTATTTTAATAAAATCAGGATCTGCTATAAACTTAGTATATTTAATAGAAAATGTATGTGAATGTTTTCTCTTCATTTTTTTAAAAAGAGGATTCTGAACAGACTGTTGATTCTGAAAAGATTGTTGATTCTGTTGCTGTTGTAGATATAAATCTTGTTGATATGTACTGCTGTTAACAGTAGGCATTACAGATCCAGGATTATTTGTTTTAACAGAGCCTTCAATTTTAGCATCCGAAAACATTGGGTCCATAGCCATTGGATTAAGTTGGCTCTTTTTTATATTTTGTACATTTGAACCATAAGGTGATACATACTCATTAGGATTTACTACACTATCAGTAGAATGACCTACTTGCACATTCAGATTAGGAATAGTATTGTTGTATAGTTTATGTCTAGCATTTTCATCTAATACAATAGAACCTAAGTCTCTTGATTCCTGTTTAATTTTATTTTGATAATTAGGATTATCTAAATTGTTTTTATCATATTCAATTCTACTATGCATTTGTACAGCACCCTGTTTGAAAAAAGTATCTGGATCTATAGGTGAATCATCATCTATCATTCCAGCATTATGAATTACAGGTAATCCAGTATTTCTCAAATTGTTATTATTAGGATACATAGATACTGATTCATTAATATTACCTTCATATTTAGTGAATAACGTTTCGAAAAGTCCTTTTTTTATATGAGCACCATCACTCATTATATAAGAGTCACCTTCTTCTCTAATAATTTTTTTAGGTTCACCTTTTCCATCGAACTTATATTTATAATACATATTACAAGTTTTTCTTTTTATTTATATAGCTAAACTGCTTAAAGTTGTCAAACAAAAAAGGAATGTTTTTTAATAAAACATTCCTTTTTTGTTAAATTACTTTTTACTAGAGACTATTCATCATCCTCATCATCAAGATCACCAAAGAATTGATTGGCTGTCATTGTAGCTTTTGCTGTAGAAGTATTTACTTTAGTACTCGCTTTCGCTGTAGCTTTAGGTTTTTCAACAGGTGCATCAGCATCATCTTCGTCATCAATAACAACTGTTCTTTTAGAAGAAACTTGCTTGATTGATTGTTTGGCTGAAGCAATTGGTGTAGAACCATTCAAGTATTCCATTACTTGATTTACTTTATCAACCATTTCATCATCCCATGGAATAGGTGCTAATTCTTCTAAATTTTTCTTTCTTTTAAGAAGAAATTTAACAAGAGGTTCTTGCATATCTTGAGCAATAATAACTCTACCATCTTCGTCTTCTTCAGTTGGTATAACACCTTTTCCTTTTAAGAAAATAGGTGATGGTTGTTCAACAAATACACATTTATCATAATTAGTCATTTGACCAGCACCAGTGATAAGAATTTGAAGATCTTTTCCAACAGCAAGATCATATACATTACATGATTCTTTTTTTCTGTTTTTACCCTTCATTTCAATATCGATTTTCTCTTTTATTTTGATACCAAATTCCCAAATCAATACTTTACCTTCAAGATCAGGAGCATTTTCATCCTCTATTACAAGAATATAAGAATAATATTTAGTAGATTTTTTGAATAAATCACATTTATCATTATCCTCACTACTTTTACTATCTTTTAATCTTTTGTAAAGAGTACCAAGAGGACATTTTTCAGCGAAGTTTGTTTTAGAAAAAATCTTTCCGTTAAGTTCCGGATATTCTTCTATGTTTACATAGAAAGTAGTAATACGAATCGCATTATCCTCTACTTCTTTTTTCTGTGTGAAATTAGGCAGTAATCTGATTATTGAAGAATAACCCTCACGTGCATCTTTAGCTGTTTTTGTAGAAGGTTTATAAATACCTTCTGGTACGAAACTTTTTTGTTCCGTAAAATTTGTTGTTTTCTTTGCGTCTAAGCGAAATAGATCTTTACTCATAGTATTTAATTGTTTATATGTTTGTTATTTACCAAAGGGCCTTAATTAGGGGCAGCGAACATGTTCCTTGTGATATTTATATAGGCTATCCAATTAAAGTTTATAAAAAATAAAAAATATTTTAAAAAATTTGTGAAGTTGTCTCATTTACTTGAATTCCGCCAGTTTTATCAACACCAATATTTAAAACAATCGTTCCCATTCCAGCTATTGGTTCAACAAAAGTATCCAAAACACCTATCTGTGCATCAATAAGATCTGGTGTATTATTCGTTTCATCACATATATTTTTATAATTAGCTATAGCATTTTGTGTAAAATAATTCTGACATATATTATTAGCTTGTCTAAGAATTTCAGCTCGTACTGAAGGTATACTGAATTTCCATTGGAAAGATTTAAGCATTGATCTTAATGAACTTTCTAAACTTATTAAAGCCTCACGAACATGTATATTACCTAAAACACTATTCTTAGATTCAGCTGTGTTATCAGAGGCTATAGCATAGAATTTAGTAAGATGTGTTTGTATAGGATTTACTCTTAATAGATTTAATAGATTCAAATCGTTTTGTGTAAACTCCATTTCTGTACCAGCTATCCCAGCTATAAATCCTCGATCAGCACCAGCCATAATCGTCCATGGTGTAATTTGACTATCTCTAGTAGTATATTTTGATAAGAATAAACTAGCAGCAAAGCTGGCCGGAGGAACAAAAGATGGCCTTCCATCATCATTGATAATAACATAAGGGAAGAAATAAGCAACATTACTTATACCTACACCATCAGCTAAACCAAATTGGAAACTTCCCGAAGTAACCCTTGAACCACCATTAACTATTTGCTGAATAGAAAGATTACCATAGGTAGGATCTGTAAATGTTGGACTTGTTGATTTTTTAAAACTTTTTGCAGAAGGTAAATTCAGGAAGCCTAAACCTAATGTTTTTGCCCCACAAATGTCAGCCAATTGTTGTTTACAATTTGTTGTAAGTCCAAGACCAAACGAATCTACCAAATATCGCCATTCCAATATCTCTGGATCAGTAATTTGATCGAACAATTTAGTTCCTGGAGCAACTAAATTAAGAATATCGTTAAGTCTTGTTTCTGTACCATCCGGCATAGATTCTGGTCTTACTTTAAAACCATCGAATGTATGTAAATTATAAGTATTCACATAATTTTCAACTTTTACAAAACCTGTAGTTTGAAGACTACCATTAAGATTAGTTATATTAATAGCAGCATCAGCTTCAATTAACAACCAACTAGTATTTTGTGCATAAGCTACAATATCAATAATTCTAACCCAATCCCTTTTTCTAAAGCCTTGTTCGCTGTAAAATGGATCACTAGTTGTATCAGCTAGTAAGAAATCACCAACATTTAATAAATTAACATATTTAGTAGCATCTACAAGTATTATGTTGTTATTAAGTATTTGCTGTATCTCAACAGTTTTTCTAAAACTATTAGGATTGTTTGGTTTAACTATATTTTGAAAAACTTCAGTTTGGTTAGGATCAACTTTATAGTCAGCATAAAGTATATCATTTACCATATACAAATTTAAATACTGTAAAACTGAAGCATCAAAAATTCCTAATTCCGCCACAGATTCAGCAACAATAGGTTTATCTAAAACCAAAGCATAATAATTATTATAATAAGTCTCTCCAATAACATTAAACTCACCATCGTTATATTGTGAACCGTATACAAATATTTTAAGATTGAGATAATTTTCAATAGGTCCCGTTTGTAACACAAGCAAATTATTACCATTATCAAAAATAAACTGTGTATTAATTTCAGTAGCCAATTCTAAAAAGAAGTGATCACCAGTATTAACAAAACTCTGCTTATAAGCTTGATAAAGCATACTGTCTCTACCCACGATACCATCTTGACCAATCACAAATGGATTATCTGTAGTTCTTAATATATTTTCATCTTGGAATATAAAATCAACGTCAGCAAAATAAATAGCTAATTCTAAATTCACAGAAATAGTATCTCTAATATTTGCTGTTGTATCGAGCACACCTATTCTAAGCCATCTTCCTGTATTATCATCACCAGGTTCAATAAAATTAATAACTTTCTTATTACTATTTACATCAAGAACCATGGATACTTTCTGAACTAACTTTTGTGATAATATGGACCATAAATAATATATTCGGTTAACATTATAATCGTATCCAGTAACTGTTTTTACATTTTCAAAATATAAATTAATCTGCCAAGCATACGGAACATCTTGAAAATGTATCTTTGGTGCTGTCTCACTACCTAATCTATACGGTAATATAAAACCATTAATATCTATTGTTACTCCTACAGGAAGTTCTATGTAATACTGTAAACCAATCTGATAAAATCTATAATATCCAAGGACTAACGTGTTGTCAGGATCCATATAAGGAAATTTCATAGATCCATTTATAGAAGATTGAGCACCAATAGTCATATGAATACCAGTAATGTCTACATAAAACAACATCAAAGCTTGCATGTTCGTTGATATGTTTTCATGCAAGGCAAATACATAACTAATATCATCACTTAAAGTAAATTGTTGACCTTTAAAAATAACATAAGCTTCAGTATCACAATCGAACGGATTAACAGTTACTGTTCCAGTAGAACTTAATATAAGAGGTTTTAGACGACAACCTTGTACATACCCCTCAGCATAACCAATCCTTCTTCCTGCATAATAAGTTCCAGAAGTAGAACCTAAATAACCTGTTAAATCAAAACCAAAATCATTACCAATCTGATCGACCATCATCTCATCTAAAACAAGTAAATCAACAATATTTTCTTTATATGAAAGGAAATCTATTACATCAGTTCTATTTTCTTCAAGACTGGCCCCAAGAATATCAACCATATAATCAGATGGATTACTCATTTCAAACTTATCTATATCCTGGACTACTAAAATACCTAATGTATCAATATCATCATTAACAAGACTAGGAAGCCACATATCATTACCTTTAATATCAGCAAAATATGGAATAAAAGTTCCTTCATATCTTTGTATAAAATTAGAACTTTTTTCATTTACAAAATTTTGAATTAGTTCTTTTTTAAGACCATTAGAATTAAAGTATTTACCTAATTTAGGATCTGTTGATAATACTCTATAATTATCCCATCTTCCCTCAAAAACAAACATTTCTACCAGGTAATCTGAAACAAAATCTAGTGGATGAAGATAATTAGGTACCAAATGACGACCACCATACCAATCTTCTAAAGTAATATCAAAATTTTTGTTTGCCGATTGTCTGATAAGAACTGATACAGCCTTACCACCCATATTGACTAGGTTAAAAAGTCTCGGGTTTGCATCAACCGAACTATTATTTGCTACCGTTAATAATTGATCCGGAGATCTTTTCCAGAATCCTCTCTTATCATAAAAACTATCTACAGCATTACTACGAACAGGTGAATTTTGAACAAAAGCTGTCGTTGAGAAAGACATCCAATTATATAAATCAAATTGGGGGTCTGTCAATAAAAGATTGATACAAGTAACAGTGGAACCACTAGCTAGTAAGTTTTCAACGGTTTGATGAAAGAATGATCCTTTTCTCTCCAAAGTCCGGTCTAACGATCCGAAGATCTCCTCAAAATTTTCTGGAGAATTAACTTGAATAGGTAGATTCATAGGTCCTTGACGACTAACACCAATAATAAGCGTAGTTACGTTATTATCAGAACCTGAAATCGTATATAGAGAAAAATCCTTTTCGTTTATAATTATACCAGGATCACCATAATCAGCAATGTTAATAGCCATTAATTTTAGAAAGTTTGAAAGTATATATTAAAAATAACTTTTGGAACCATATGAGCTTTCTATATAAAGAAACATTAAAAATATAGATGTCAGCTAAAATTAAGAAAACAGCAAAATTTACGGAATCTGACTTGGCTGCTAGAGCCGTAAAATATTTAGAGTTTCTTGGTTGGACCGTTTACAAGGAAGTATCTATGAGTGGAACCGGTGGTGATAAAAGAATAGATATTTTAGCGGTAAAAGATGGTATATTTTGGGGATTAGAAGTTAAATCATCTTTTTGCTTTAAAGTAATATGTCAAGCAAACAATTGGTCAAAACATTTACATAAGGTATCAGTCGTTGTACCTATGTTTTATATACAAAAGAAAGATCACAGCGATTTAGAATTAGCAGCTTCTATATGTAAAGATTTCCTTGATATTGGTTTAATTGAAGTTGATTTAAGAAGAAATAAAGATTGGTATGGTGTAATGAGTGAAGATGAATTCTTTTTTGGACAAACCATAAAAGTTCGTCATGATCCGGAACCAAAACAACCTAGATATAAACTTCCCAATGTTTATGAAGAACAAAAAGAGTCAATAGCTGGTAATAACAAAGGAGAATTTTTTACTGTATTCAAAGGTACCATTAATAGAATCAATGAATTTTTAAAAGATAAAGATGAATACGAATTTAATCTTATGGTTGAAACCGTTGGACATCATTACTCTAATTTAAAAGCAGCTAAAACAACATTGGTTAAATTTATGACAAAAAAGTTTGTGCCTGGATTTGAGTTAGAAAAAAGGGGACAGAAAAATTGGATGGTTCGAATTAAAGATCTAACGAATCATGATAATAAAGATTCATTAGAATAGTATTTTTTATACATATATTTCTGTATTCTAATAGTTTAATCCAATTAGTTTGTAATTCAGAAATAGATAAATCAGTTAGAAAAAGTTTGTTTTTAATTTCAAAAAATCTGTAATAATCAAGAAGAACTTTAAGAGGTGTTTGTACTTTTATTTCTTGATTTGTGTCACCTATCACATCAATGAGTGTATCAAGATTTAAATTACAAAGAGCCCATTTTCTATAAAGTATAAGATAATCATCATGATCTACTAGAGATTTAAAATAACTCACGAAAGGCTTTACTATATCTTTGAAGTTATTTAAGTCCTCTTTCACCATATATCAGACAAAGTCTTTATATATGTATTCTGTTCAGAAGTTAAAAGTAAGTTTATTTAGATTTTCTTTTATTTTTTGGTGGAATCATATGAGAACATATTTCATCTAACCAACTGTTTTTATAAGCTACATTGTAAGCCCCAGACATTTTTTTTCTAAATTCTACATTTGTTTTGTATTTCAAAGCCTCTTCTTTACATGTTTGGTATGTCCAGTAACCATTTGGTTTTAATGGTGAAACCATATGAGAACATATTTCTTCATACCATCCCTTTCTATAAGCTGATAGATAAGCACCCTTTGAATTTATATAAAAATCATTCTTTGTATTGTATTTCAAAGCCTCTTCTTTACATTTATCATATGTCCAATAACCACTAAATTTTCTTATTGATATCATATGAGAACATATTTCGTCTAACCAACCATTTTTAGATGCTTTAGAATAACCAGCTTTGGATGATATAATAAATTCATTTTTATTTTTGTATTTCAAAGCTTCTTCTCGACAACGTTCTTTATTCCAAAAACCATTAGGTTTTTGTAAATATTCCATATGTGTACAAATTTCTTCAAGCCATTTGTTTTTATGTGCTGAATTATAAGCAGCACCAGATTTTTTATAAAACTCACTTCTTGATTTATATTTCAAAGCTTCTTCAGCACAATTTTCTTTACCCCAGTAACCATTAGGTTTTTTGTTTGAAACCATATGCTGACAAATTTCATTTAAACAACCACTTCTATAAGCTGCTTTATAAGCACTTATAGAGTTTTTAAAGAATGTTGTTCTTGATTTGTATTTCACAGCTTCCTCTTTACATGCTTCTTTTGTCCAGTATCCATCTGGTTTAATTATCACTTCCATATGGGAACAAATTTCTTTATACCAACCATTTTCACAAGAAACTCGATAAGCACTAGTAGATGATTTTTCAAAAACTGTTTTATGTTTATATTTCAAAGCTTCTTCATGACATTTTTCTTTAGTCCAATAAGTTATTGGTTTATTCCCTTCGGTCATATGTTGACAAATTTCATTTAACCAACCGTTTGCAAGAGCTGCTCTATATGATTTAGAATTTATTCTGAAAATATTTCTACTATTAAACTTTAGGGCTTCTTGAGCACATTTTTCTTTGTTCCATATTAAAACACTACCACCTAAATTACCTGTTTTTGCTTTGTTCAATATACACCAACCATTTAGTTTATATTTCTGAACTGTTTCCCCTTCTAATTTTTGTGCTTCTTCTACGGGAATATAATCACCTGGTATGAAATTTGGTATTAACCCAGTTTCTTTAATATGTTTATAAACAGCACTTTTCAAACCATTTTTATGTTCTTTATCTCTTCTTTTAGTATTATATGTTAAACCAACATAAACGTAATTATCAACAAACTCATATACATAAACACAACGAATAAATCGTGTACCATGATATTCCATATGAGAACAAATATCCTTTATCCAATCATTTTTATAAGCTGATGTATATGCACTTTTAGCATTTTCAACAAATTCTTTCCTTGTTTTATATTTTAAGGCTTCTGTATGACATTTTTCTTTAGTCCAATATCCTCTTGGTTTAGGCATTACATATATCTTAATTTTTAATCTTCCAATAAATCAGATATTATATTTTTAACATATTCAGATTTATTTTCAAAAGTGATTAATTTACAAGCTTCTTTTAGACTGGCAGCGATAACACTACCCGAACCACAGAATAAATCAACAATTAGACTTCCAGGCCTATATGAATGACGAAAAATACTTTGATATAAAGTAATCGGTTTTGCTGAGACATGCCAGCTATCAAAATCTATAGAATAATTCCATACAGAGTGTAACTCACCCTGACAAGAAAAATAATATCTTTCTTCTTCATACATATTTATCAATAAGTCGTACTTATCTTCTATCCGAAAATATTCACAAAGTTTTTTCCATTGATCTCGTGTAGGAAGTTGTCTACCGTTTAGTTTTGTGGATGACCAACCACTTTTTTTTCCATTCCTAGTTTTTATAAGTTTACTTAAATGAGTTTGAGTCAAGTTTAACTTTTTCATATTTTCTTTCATCACTCTCACAAATGGGTTTTCAAAATGATCGGGCTGTTTAGAAAAGAATAATATATTCTCCGACATTGTTGGATAATTTCTATTCTTATTTACTTGTGATGTATATCCCTCAAGATATCCTTCCAGCCGACACCCATTAAATTTTTTATTCCAAGTGATCAACTGCTTAAAATTGAACTTGTACACTTTTGTCAGATGATCATGTATCCAACACAAGTCTTTAAATTTCTGATGAAAAATATAAACTGTACCAGAAGGTTTTAATATACGATCAGCTTCTTTAAATACTTTTGATAAAAAATCATAATATGCTGCCTCAGAAACAAAAGTATCCCAACCATCTTTACCATCTTTTCCAATATTGTACGGAGGGTCTACCAACAAAAGTTCAACACTGGAATCTTTGATATATTTAGGTGATAATTCTAACATATCACCTTCATATAAAATAATATCATCACCAAAATTGTGAATCATACAAAAACTTTCTTTCTATAGTATATAGGTAATTTTTACAGGCCTTATAAAAACTTTAGGACAATTTGTCATATAAATTAATATGGCAAACAATTTGAATCCAACAATTACAAAATAAATTATACTACCATGAAATACAGTTTAAAAGATTTCGATTTGAAGAAAATTCTTAAAGTCGGAGAAGAATTAACAGAAGAGCTTTTGAAAGCCTTAACAGAAGAGTTAGAAGCAAGATTACCAGCAAATGTTAGTCAAAACGAGACAAGTTATTTAATTGAAATACTTGCACCAAGTATAAAAAAAGAAAATATTTCAATTACTATCGACAAAGATATACTTACTGTTGAAGTAAAAGATGAAGGGCTAAAATACAAAAAAGACATTGAAGAGCACAAAAAATTCATCCAAAAGGAATGGATTAAATCATCAAAAGGTAAGGCTGAATTCACTATTACTGGTGAGTATGATGTTGAAGATATTACATCAGAATTGAAAGATGGAATACTAAGTATTATTATACCAGTAAAAACAATCGAACCTGAAAAGGCTAAAACTATAACAATAAAATAATATGTCAAAATCAAACAAAATAATCGGAATAGATTTGGGAAGCTCAAATTCTGCTGTATCAATTATCGAAGGTGGGGAAGTAAAAACTATACCTAATTCTGAAGGTTTATACACTACCCCAAGTTGGGTGGCTTTCACGAAAGATGGTATAAAGGTTGGCGATTCAGCAAAAAGACAAGCCAACATGAATCCAGAGAATACCATCTATAACATTAAGAGATTAATGGGTAAAACGTATGATCAAGTGAAAGATTTAAAACGCCCCTACAAAATTGTAAATTCAAACGGTAGGGCTGCTGTTCAAATTGGTGACCGAGTTTATTCACCAGAAGAAATATCAGCCATGATACTTCAAAAATTGAAGAAAACTGCTGAAGATTATTTGGGTGAAGAAATAACAAGAGCTGTTATTACAGTACCAGCTTTCTTTAATAATGAAGAAAGAGAAGCAACTAAAAATGCTGGTATTATAAGCAATCTTCAAGTTGAAAGGATTATTAGTGAGCCTACAGCTGGTTGTTTAAATGTGAAATATCCAGATGATACTGAAAAAACTGTAATAGTTGTTGATGCTGGAGGTTCCACTGTAGATATTTCAGTTGTAAATATTTCAGATAATATTTTTGAGATAGTATCAACCCATGGCGATTTAGATTTAGGTGGATTTCTTGTGGATGAGGCAATTATAAATTATGTTGCCACTGAGTTTCTCACAGAAACTGGATTTGATCTAAGAAAAGACACAATGTCTTTACAAAGACTTATAGAAGCATCCGAAAAACTAAAATGCGAATTAAGCTCTAGCCCTTCTTCTGATATTTCTCTTCCGTATATAACAGTTTTAAATGGTGTACCTTTACATTTAAATAAAACAATTAGTAGATCAAAATTCGAACAGTTGATAGAATTTTTCAATAATAGAATTATTGATTTATGTGATAAATGTCTAAAAAAAGAAAATATCGATATAACATCAATTGACGATATCTTACTTGTTGGTGGGAGCTGTCGCATACCTTCTTTACAAACAAAATTAGAAGAATTCTTTGGTAAAAAACTTAATAAAACATTGAATTTGGATCTTTGTGTCTCTGAGGGTGCAGCTCTGCAAGGTGGCGTTTTGACTGGAGAAACAACTGATATTTTACTTTTAGACGTTTTACCAATTTCACTTGGTATAGAAACTTTTGGAAGCGTTTTTACAAAGATGATTGATGGTAATACAACTATACCAACAGAAAAAACAGAAGTTTATTCTACAGCTTCAGACAATCAAACATCTGTTGAAATACATGTTTTACAAGGTGAAAGAACAAGAGCTTCTGATAATAAATCTCTTGGTAAATTTACTCTTGATGGAATTCCCCCAGGAATGCGTGGAACACCTCAGATAGAAGTTAAATTCAGTGTAGATGCAAACAGTATACTTACTGTTACAGCAAGAGAAAAAAATACTGGTAAACAACAATCTATCAGAATTGATAATAAAACATCTCTAACAAAAGAAGAAATAGAACGAATGAAAAGTGAAGCGGAAGCAAATGCTGAAGCTGATAAGAAATTCAAAGAGGAAGTTGAGAAACTTAATGCTGTTGAATCAACAATATTTCAGGCCGAAAAACAATTCAAAGAATATGGTGACAAAGTGACACCAGCAACTAAGTCTTCAGTTGAAACTTTAATTAAAGATCTCATAGAAGCTAAGAATTCTAAAGACTTTACGAAAATGGATTCTTTAACTACAAGTCTTAATCAGGAGCTTAGTAAGTTTTATGGTGAAATACAATCAAATTCTGCTACAACAGAAGCTCAAACAGAAGCTTCAGAGACACCTCAAGATGCTGAAACTGTAGATTATGAAGAAGTAAAATAATATAAAGGCCCTTCGGGGCCTTTTATTTTTTAAAAAACATCTCGATTATCTATTGAAATAATTATTCTTTTGATATATAAAGGCAATAATAAAATATGTCTGGATGTCAAATAGTGTTAAACTTTTAAATTATGTAGATTTAAATGGTAACTATCTAAAATTTTATACTGAATTAGATTCTAATCTTTCAATTGGTGATAGAGTATTTATACATGGAGGTAATTATGATAACACGAAATTTACTAAACCTGAAAATCCAGCCTATAATCTTTATGATCCTTTTGCTGCTGGATATACGATTTTAGATATAGATAATACTAATAATTCAAATAGTATTACTCTTAACATTCCTATTACAATAGGTAATGAATCCTTTACATCAGCTGGTATTACTAGTTTAATAATTAATCCACCAACGGTTTATTTAACCTCACCAGGCGTTAATGATATCAAGGAAGCATATCTTTCTAAATCAGTATTTGTTAGAGGTGAATTTAATGGTGGAATTTTTAACAGTGGTTTGTTTGGAGAATTTAAAATTTCAGAAAATGGTGATTCAGAAAATCCTGTTCAAACAAATTCAGCTAAATTCAACAATAAATATATTAATACACCAGCTCAATTTACACAAGGTACCGTAATAGGAGGATCCATACAATATGGTGCATTTACAAGTAAATATAATTCTAATAAAACAGGTAAATATCAAGAACTTAACCAATTTGGTTCTATAAAGGATCCAAATGATAGTTCAAGAATTAATATAGTAACTTTTGCTAATAATTTTAATGGTGCTGGATATAATATTTTTGTTAGTGGAAATATTGGACGAATTTATTTAAACAATCATTATTTAAACATAACTGATGATAAAATTCAATTTCTATCATTACCATATGAACTTCAACAAGCATATAATGCTGGGTTTTCAATACAACTTAGACTCAAAAACAAATATATTAATCTTGGTAAAAATGATAGAGTTTTTAATATTGATTCTATTGTTGATAACAGTGTATTCATAAAAGAAATAAATACTGAATTATCTGCTATTACAACAGATATAACTCAACGTTTATTTAAAGAGATAGGATATTTTAATTTGGAAATTCTTATTAGCGATTCACCAATTAAACCAAACTCATTTGATACAGGACGCTTTTTCGATACTGATATACTTTCTGGAAGTTATACAAATATAGCCTTACAAGGTGGTAAATTTTGGAATGGTATATTCAAATCTGGCCAAGCATCTTCCGAATATTCAACCGTTATTTGGGAAGGTGGAATATTCGACTCTACACCAGTAACAGGTATTGCTACTGATATTTTAGTTAAAGATATTATATGGATAAATGGTTCATGGGTTGGTGCTTCTACTTTTAGAATATTAAATATCTATCAAAATGGAACTAGTGTAAACATAGAAATTGATCAACAATACCTAAGTCATTTTAAAATAGGTGATGAAATATTGATATCATATATCAAAAGTGTTATTGGTAATACTTACTTACAATCTTATTCGGATCAGATAGGTGAATCATTCTTAAATATGAATGTATTCCCAATTATAAATATACTTTATACAGCGGATCTTCAAGAAAGATTAAGATTTGCTGTTGTCATTAATGCAGTTGTTCCTTCAATACCATTAAACCTTCAATATGCAAGAATTTCTAAATCTAACTTCTGTAAGGGTGTATGGAATGCTGGAAGCTGGCAGACTGGTTATAAAAAAGGAACTCTTACGGTTTTTACAGATATATTAAATGGTACAAGAGATACTCTCACATTATCTGTAGAGAGTATAGATGATTTTAAATATTGGGATTGGGTAGAAGTTGCCAACATTAATATTGTTAGACAAATAACATTAGTTGTTAATATCGATAGTAATACAACAGAAAACAGAATTACTAATGTAAAAACTAATATTGACACTAAACTTAGAATTATAGACATTAACAAATATGATCTTACAATCACACTTGACACATCATTTATACCTAACATATCAGCATCTGATATATTTATTGATTATGAATTAATAAATGAGAGAAGTTATAATGTTGTTGGTACTTCTATTTGGGAGAATGGTGATTTTAATTCTGGTCTTATTCAAGACAATATTTTCAAAAATGGTAACTTTAATTCTATTTTTAGTGATGATTTAACAAATACCAATATACAAGCAGTATGGCGTTCAGGATATTGGAAAAATGGTAATTTTAATAACGGTATTTACCTATCGGGTGTTTGGTTATCAGGTGTTTGGATGGAAGGAATCATGACTAATAGTTTTGATGCTCAAGCAGAAAATGTAGATAATACTTTTGCTCTTGGTGACTCTATATGGTATAACGGAACCTGGAATAACGGTTTTTGGAAAAGAGGGTTATTCAAGAATGGTATATTTCTAAATGGATCGATTGAGAACGCTGGGGTTGATAGCATTGATTTTAGAGGTGGAACATATCTTACTGGTCTTGGCGTATTCAAAGATAAAAGCAATGGTGGTATTCTAAACAACAGAAGTAGAAATGATGCTACTAATCAATCGAATTCAGCACCAAGTGTTATATATGTAGATGGTAATGGATGGATACAATTAGACCAACCGTCGTTTTATCAAAATGATTACAATATAATATTCCAAGATTTTGATAATATAAGCCCGAATGTATTTAATAATCAACAATTCAATATTATCAATAGAGATCAGTATGGTACTAGACTTAAAATATACAATGGTCTTGATGATACATTAGATAATCCGAATCCTCCAGAGGCTAATCAATTACCATTGGTTGTAATTAACAATAGTATTGATGTTCTTGAATTACAAACTGGTCTGTTCTGGTTTGCTGATAGAATTTATCAACGTGTGATTGAATATAATACGAATACAGATAGTCTTGATGTTATCGGTATAATATTGAATAATCCAGAGAAAGAAATATTTGCTTTTAACCGTATTAGTAAAATGGTTACATCAGACAATTCTCCTTGGGTTTATTTTCTTGATGATTTTGATGTAATTACAAATAATATAAGTGTAACTGAATACAGATGGTTAAGAGTTAGTAAAGATAAGACACAGTTTCAAATTATTCAACAGACTAAAAATGCTGATTATATTAATTCTATTAATAATATAACAGTCTCTACACAGACACAAACTAAAATCATTGTTTATAAAGATATATGGATTGCTGATAATTTCAATAATGCTACCGTAGAAGAAGCAGATTTTCTTTTAACAACAGATGTTTCTTTAAACTTTAATGATATTCTTTATTTAAGAAATGGTCAAATTTACAGTATTAATACAAATACTGTTAATCAAGGTGTAACAGGATTTAGTATTGCTAACACAATTTCATATGGTTATATGAATGGTATACGGGTTAAAAATACAGAAAAAACATCTCTGTTTTTATATCAGGGTAATTTAATATATCAAGTATCATTAAATTTACAAAACAATGTTTTCATATTAAGTTCTTCACCAACTCTAATATATACTGAAGATATTTCTGATATACAATATCCTGTTTCTACAATCACAGTTGACGATACATTAACAACTATATTCAATACTTTTTATTTTATTGTTAATGAACCATCTGATTTTGGTACTACACAAAGAATAAAAAGAATCTATATTTCTTCATTAGATAATAGTGTTACTACGAATGAATTAAACCCAAATAATGCTTTAAGTTACCAAGTCAATAATATCAGACTCGGTTATCAGAATGCTAGACTTTTATATAATGCTGCCAGTGAGTTATACCCAGCAGACTCTACTGTAATAGGCTTTACAGATTTCGTTTCCGGTATTGCAGGATTTAATAATCCTAATACAAAATTAAGATTACTAGATCTTGTAAATTCTACAACTTCTTATCAATATTGGTTAAGTGATGATAAAAGTCCTGATCCATCTACAATAGAAAGATTAATAAAGGTTAACGAAAGTTTACCTAATCTTTATGTAAACTCTATTCCTGTTTTAAACTTTACACCATTAAGAATGGTATTTGGTCCTGATACTAATACAATATATTTCTCATCTATAAATGATGAAGGTAATCAGTACCAAATTCAGGTTACTAATAATATTTCAACACAACCTACAGAACTTATATCGTTAACGAATGAGCCTATATTAGATTTAGTACATGTATTAGTTGGTACGGCAAGTCATGTATATTTTACAACATCAACTAGACTACTAAGTATTGGAACACCATTTACACTAACATACAACACAAGTTATCGGTTAATAACAGGTATTAACTTATCCGGATACACTTATCTTTATGTTATGTTAGCAGATAGTTTATATGAACTAGCTATATCTTCAATAGGTGCAATAACATCTACTTTAATAGACACTATTCCAGGAATCATAGATTTAACTTGTGATACTTTTAACACAGGAACCTTTGATTGTATTTGTCTGTATCTTTTATTCAATGATGGTACTGTTTATAGAATGGAATCTGAAATAATTACTCCTGGAGCTAATGTTTGGTCAGAGTTTCTTAATAAAGCTACTAATGATTTGTATATGACTGTAAATACATCCTTTGGTACTAACGGAGGAGAAATATACAGATCACAACAAGTTCCAGACAGAATAATAATAGGTGGTACACAAGATGATACATTCTATAGTGTTGAACCACAATATGACTCAAATATTTCACAAAGTTCTAATTATATACTTGTTAATAATGGAAACATCATTACTTATGATGCTGTAACAAATTGCATATATCAAAATAACACCGTTACTAAAGGCCGATACAAACAGTTTAAAGAGAACCCAGGTTCTAATTATAATATTTTAAATATACCGGTACGAACATTAGACAGATGTGGTAATTTCAATTATGTCTTAAATGATACTATTGTACAAGAAGCTACTAATGCTTTCACTAGTACTGTTGTACTTTCTAATCTCGTTGATATAGCTGGTACAGATACACTTTTATATGGTTTAGTTGGTGTATCTTCTCCTTCTTTATACCAATTATTTGATAATACAGGTACTGTAACTACAGCTTTAATAACAGGAACTTCATCGTCTATTTCTGTTAATGATAAGAAATTCTCTTCTGTATCGTATCAAGGAAAAACAATGTTTGCTGTTTCGGATGGTACGAAAATAAAATTGATAGATTCAGCAACAGCATCTGTTAGTTATACACTTCATACAGGAACAGTAAAAGATTTACAATTTATCAAGAACTCTTCAACGAGTGGTATCAGTTTATATTTCTATGATAATACGGATACCTTATATGTAAGTAAAAATTTATCAGCTTCTACAGCTGGTTGGAGTTATTTTATACCAGTCGATATTGGTATGACTAAACCTATAAATGATATTAACGAAAACGGTTCAGTTAATTTAAGCATATTAAATGGTTCAGAAGTATTATACAATCATTCTGAGAATGATTTAGTTTTTGACGAAGCTAATCTTATATCAGTTTCAAGTTTTACGGATCATTCAAACTACTTAGTATATTATACAGATAATACTAGTTTGGTTCGTTTAGAAGCTATATCTGGAACAAATGGTAACCCCACATTAAATAGAACTTTGATATCTGATAATCTTCCAAATATAAGTAAACTTGTTTCATTTAAAAGTAAGGCTGTTATTTTAGCTAATGGTTCTGTTAGCGTAAAATCTAATTCAGATAATTTTGTATTACCCACACCTGAAGTAATTAGTAATTTCTCATCAAGTGGTTTAGCTTTTGAATATTCTGTTACACCTATTGATATAGCAGTGAGTAATGATAATATATTGGTGTTGTATAACATTTATGGTTCTTCAGGATCTAGTGCTGCAACATCTGGAAGTTCTTATAGTTTCATTTATGGTTATAATAGTGTTTATGGTACACAGGGTTCATATACTGGGTCATATTACGATTTCAATTCAAATCCTTTTGGTGGAATAGCGTTAGATCCATTCTATTATGGTAATTTAACTTTTAATAATAACAATGTGCCTTATGTTGTTCAGATAAATGATGGTGTTACAACGATAGCTAAAACACTTATAAATCCATTTAGTCAGGATCAGGATTATATGTTAAGAAGACTTAGAGATAAGATAATTTCTAATGGTTACACAGTTAATCTTAAAGGACAATCTCTTGATATATTCAGAAGTACAGGAACTACAGCTTCTTTAACTGCTACAACAATAACAGGAACATTAGATACCGGAACAGTAAATATATCTGGTGGTACAAATGGTACTATACAATTATTAGGTTCAAATACTGGTGGATATGATATATTTAATATTTTAATTGGTGGAAATACGGTCAACACATCACCTATCTATTTAAATGGTACATCAGGATCGTTGAATACAATAAATTATGAAGTTGGTACTATTGCTCAGGTAGCTAGTGATACAATAACATTTACTGAAACTTTTGAGAATGGTGCTGTTACACTTTATAAATTATCTGATTTCACACCTATAAATGGTACATCATCTTTTGCTTTTGGTACAAATGGTCTTTATTCAACTTCTGCATATAGTCCAGCACAATCTTCTATTGATGGATTTAATCCTGGCATTTATGGTGGATGGGTAAATTTTATTCTCGGTGATGAGAGTCAAGTAATACTTGTAAGAACTTTATTAGATATTACAAATAGTTCGTTTACTAATTACACATTAACTTATGAAGGAACCTTATTAGTTGCACAAACAAAAGCTGGTGCTAATCATTCAGCAACCAATGGTAAGCCTTTTACTATTAACAGACTTGAAGAAATAAATACTGGTATTACTACAAATGCTAACATGGCTTCAGGTCTTGTTGGTTTAGCTTCAACTAGTGGAGCTGTATTCAATCTTCAACTTTCATCAGAGTCAACTTCTGGTTATGTTGTAGATAATATAATTGAGTTGAGTGGTGCTTATATAAATTATACGACTACAATAAACAATAATACGATACAGGTTAATGCTTTAAAAAGTGGTTCTAAATTTAATACGGCTAATTTATCTGTTATTACAGATTGGGGAACTATCAACACTCCTGTAGTAACTGGTATGATAGCAGATAAGATTAATTATCAAGCTATAGCAAATAAAATAGCATTAGATACAACAAGTATTTATTTGTATGATACATCAACTAAGATTAATAAATTCTCAATAAATTATTCAACCAAATTAATTAATAATAGTGTTGCTGCTTCTTATAATGTTACCAGTGTAACAGATATGTACTCAACTAGTGGATCACCAGTTGTACGAAAATACGCAAGTGATCCAGCAATATCTGTTTCACAAGAAGGTCTATTCTTTGTTAATTTATTTGATGGTATACAAAAAGCTACACCTTCATTTACAACATATACTTTAAATAGTGGTATAGCAACAAGATTAAAATTACCAGGAATTCATACACCAGCAACATCTAAAACAATACCAGTAGGACCACAACCATCTAATAATAGACTTGAGCATAATTTAAAGGATCTTAACCAATATACTACTAATAGAAATTTTGATGTTGATGTATTAATTAATGGTTACAAACATACAAATTCTACAACGTATCCTTTTGTTCTTGATAGTGTTAATTCACCATATATTACAGGACGTGTGATGTATAATTTATATTTAACCGGTAATGTAAGCTTTAATGTCGGTGGAACGCCATATACAGCACATCTTGTAAGTTCTGTATGGGATCCTTATATTTCTGATACAAGTAATGGTTTATTTATTGGCTCATGGGATACACCAAAATATGTAGATTACAACTATAATTCTAAAGAATCAAGATTCTTAAATGGTATTTTCCAGGGTGAATGGTATGATGGTATTTTTGAAGGTGGTCTTTTCGAAAATTTTGGTAATGGAACAATATCAACTTTCCATGAAGGTCTAGTACTATCAGACAATAATAATGTTACATTTGCATCTGGTAGAATCGAACCAGATTCAAGGAGAAATGATATAACATATGTTGAATTAAATCTTGATACTAATCAACTTATTCTTAGAATAACAGCACTATATAACTTAGACGGTCAGTATTTAGAAGATGCTTCACCGTTAGCTAAAACAGATCTTATAAGAATTCCAGGTTTATTTAAAGAAGAGAAAATAAATATAAACGAAGTTAGAAAATTATCATTTGATCCAAATGGTATTGAAGAGCTTTTACTTGTTTGTGATGTGCCTGAATGGTTAGATTCAACTATAAGTATTGCTACTTTATGGACTAATCAAAATATATTTATAGCAGGATTAGTATCATCTCAAGTCCCTGGCGAAGATGTTTATATTAATAGATTGTATATCGAATTATTTGGTGAACAAACAGTTACTAGCACATTTGTAGTAAATAATCAGTTATATGTTACGATACAGTGTGAAAATACTCTTACAGATCCATCTTATGTCTTTCCAGTAGGCCAAAAACCTTACATATGGATGAATCAAATTTTTAGAATTATAGATAAGAAAAATCTGAATTCTATTAAATCAGAGATAGAAATTCTTCTTGAATATCCATCACCAGAATTTATTAGTGCTTCAGATAAACTTAACTGGGTTAAAGGTGCACTTATAATGGATTCTGTATATGTAGAATATTCAGGAACAAGTGGTATATCAACATTTCTAAGTGCTTCACAAAATAAAGCTGTTGTATATGCACCACAATACGCTCAGGTATTCAGAACTAATTTTGTACAAACAAATTTCCCTATAAGTTTAACATCAGATACTACCTTAACAAATATATCATTTAAAGATATTATAAAAACAGGTATAGTAATGTCTAGTGCTTTAGTCGTTGGTGAGGATATTATGATAGAGAATTCTGACATAACTAGTGTAAATAACTATACATTAAGAGGTGCGGTAAACCCTTCTAATCCTGTATTATCAGGAAAATTAAATAATGTAATTTTCTTATCTGGTGAAACAGATCTTGATTTCTATACTGGTGCCTGGTTAAACCTTGATAGATATGGTTTCAGTAATGGTACATCGAAATTTAAATCTGTTACTTATAATCAATATATTCCGGCTTCAGGAACATACGTAGCAACAACTTTACAAAGTAGTTTCTTTGGTGAAAATTATTTACTATTAAATAACAGAGTATCATTTACAAATAATACATTAACATTAACGATCCCATCAGCGAATGATTTATTATGGAATGTTAATGATTACATTACATTAAGAGGTTTTTCTGGTGTTAATTCTTATTTACTAGGTAGTTCAAGAAGTCGTGTATTTAGAATAACGAATTATAGTTATGATCCGTTTGGTTTATTAGCAACGGTTCAAATAACATTACCTAAAGCTGTTAATGTTGTTATTGATTCTGAAGAAATTACTTTATTCTCGGATCAACCTTTAACAATTACAGGTGATCAAGATATCACTAATTATACTTTGATTAGTGATACAGACACTTTACCATTTACTTATACATTATCTACAGCTTATTTAAGTAATAACGTTTGGAATGGTGGAGATTTTGATGGTCTGATATTCAATGGTATTTGGAATGGTGGTAATTTTAGAAATGGTGCCTTCGGTTCTACATCAGGAGCAACAGCACAATGGTTCAGTGATACAGAAAGTTATTATTGGGGTGGTTTAACAGAACTTGTTAAAACAACTAATGATACTAATTATACGATTACAATAGATCTTACAGGAAAACCATTTTTAACAGGTGACCTTGTTTATGTAAGGTTTAATGATTATTTAAGAGAAGATTCTTTTTATGCAATTGTAGATATGAATAAAAAGGTAAATGGGTTTACACTTAATAACTTTACAGTTGGTGAATATGGTGTAAACATAATACGTTACAAAACAAACAATACATTATTCTTAAATCAAAATCTTTCATTAGGTCCAGAGTCTGATATAACACTTCATACAGCAGCAAGTAATAGTTTTGGTACAAATGGTGGTTGGACAGAGACAGAAACTTTTGTTGTGACACCTAACACAGAAGATGCTCAGTGGGATATTAATTCAGTATCAAGAGATTCTATATTCTATAATGGTGTCTTCATGAGCGATATTTTCAGATCTGGTGTTATGATGGCTGGACATAATAATAGTTCACTTAAACTTATATGGAAATATGGTGTTAATGAAGGTGCTACACTTTACAATACTCTTTGGATAGGCGGTTTTAATAATGGTGGTGTTCATTATAATACCGAATGGTTAAGAGGTAGATGGTCTAATGGTGAATGGCGATCTGGTAGTTGGTTTAGTTTTGATCAAAATTTAAATTATAATTTACCATATTCTATATGGACTGGTGGTGTATGGTACAGTAGAAACACAGCGAATTATTTACCTAATGGTCAAAGCTATAATACAGGTAATAATAGTTTGATAACGAATAATTATCAATTAGCCACAGAATCTTCTGTATGGTATGGTGGTATTTGGGAATCACCAGTTGTTACTGATATAAATGGTAATCTTAAAACATACACATGGGATTCTGACTTTACACAACAGTTCGGTGTTCAGATTAGTAATACTATTAATGATGAAGCATTACTTTTACCAAAAGTTAGTTCTCTTTGGTTAGGTGGTCAGTGGTACAGAGGTGAATTCCGTGGTGGTATATTCTATGGTGGTATATGGCATTCTAAATCTCTACAAAATGAAGATAAATATTTTAGTATTGATGTAGCATCAGATTTCAATCTGGTTAGTAATATGTTTACTGGAAATTTAACATTTACTATTTCTAACAACGGTGTACCATTCTATTCTCAAGTAATAAATTCATTACCTTTAGGATCTAGTACAATAAATAATGGTATATCTACTATTCTTAAAAATGTTTCTACAGCTTTTAAGAGTAATCTTTACCCTGTAACTTATACTTCTGATTTAGATAGTAATGGTATAGCTGTTAATGGAAAACTTATATTTCAAAACAAAAATTTAACTGATTCTTGGTCTGCTGTATACAACACAGCAGCTAGTGGTGAAGCAATATTACTAAATAATTATGTTATTGACTCTTATGATGTTACACAAAGTAAATTTAAGGGTGGTAAATTTATAAATGCTGTTTGGCTTGGGGGTATCGTTGACGATGTTACAGATCCAAATGAAATTATTTTTGGTGATTGTATTGGTGATAATGTACAATTAATATCTGATGATTCAGGATTTAATAATGAGTCTGTGTCATTTAATGAATCTATTATATCAAATACACAAACGATTACCGGTATTAATTTATTCAACAATCAAACCTCTATAAGCAGTATTTGGAAGAGTCTTAAAGCTGTTCCTTTAAATAGTATTTACTCAGCTGTATGGACAAGAGGTATATGGAAGAATGGTATATTCAAACATTCATCTTGGTATAATTTAGCTACCGATATTTTTGTTGATAATTATTATGTAAGTAAATTCAATTATCAATCGAAATTCAGGAAAGGTTTATTTTATGGATCTGTATGGGATGGTGGATTATGGGTAGCAAGCAATGGTAAATTCGTTCAAAATGGTATCGTTATTTCAGATAATTTAATAAGTACTTTCAGTGAGAGTCGTTGGAAAAAAGGTTATTGGACAACAGACGATACACATACAACAATAGTTGCAAATGCTGGTGATGAAACAGAAGTAACGAATTCAACTTTCTGGAGATCTGTTTGGGATTGTGGTGTATTTGAAGGTGGTGTATTTGATTTGTCTGTATGGAGATCTGGTTATGTTGTAAATGATATACCTACAATATCAATGGCAGCAACATCAGGTACTGCTGGTACTTCAGGATCCAATCAAGTATATCTTCAGTATCAACGTAATAAATTAACTATTGAATATGATTTAGATAATATCTATGGAACCAGTGGAACAAATGGTACTTCCGGAGAATCAAATACTAGATCTTATGATGTATTAAGTGTTATGGACAATATGAAATTATTGAGTCCTACTAATATAGTATCAAATTATTATAATCAGATGCTTGGTTATAACTGGTCATTTAATGTAACGGATAATACAGGTACTAGAAATATAGCTCAATCAGCAACAATTAATGTTGATAATCAAAAATTTAATGGAACTTATGGTACAGCTGGTATAACATCAATAAGTTTAACTACACAAGATCTTAGTTTATTAAATCCTTACAGGTTTACTGGTAATGTAGATAACTTCGCCTCTATTTGGATAAATGGTATTATGAGAGGTTCTATATGGCATGGTGGTGTTTGGATGAGAGGTATGTTCTTACATAAAGAAACACCAAATAAAGATTTCTTTAATCAAAAACCTATAAATGATATAGGTCTAGTTAATACAAGCTATCAAGAATTCAATCTCGGATTTTGGTTCAGAGGTATTTGGTTAGCTGGTTATTTCGGTTACTATAATGATACACAAGTAGAAATATCTAATGATTGGAATACCTATCTAAATTCTTACAACAATCCACGTAATAGATCATTGTATATGAGTATGGACCCATTTACAATAACTTCTGATATGGATCCTACTAGTATTTCTGGTTACAGAGTAGCCACAACACTTAGCAATATTTACAATCATATATCAACAAGTAGTATTTTCACAAGAGCTACAAATAAATTAAGTACTGGTCGAGGTTTCCATTCTGTATTTAATGGACACATGCTTGGTGGCTCTATATTAGATAATGATACTAAAATGGATAGAAAGATTTTAATTTCATCTTTTGCTATAATTGGTAATGTGTATGTTTCTGGATCTTCAACTTCTGGTAATACTGTAGATCCTGGAGCAGCCTTGAATTTTAAATTAAGAAATGCTACAACTATAGATAATTCTACTCAACTACCTTTACCATTAGATTATAATCAATTATCAAATAAATATAATTATTACAATACTATACCATCAATAAATTTAGTTAGTAATATAAATTATGGTAACAGTTTTAATTATACATTTAGACATAATAATAGTAAATATGGTGATGGAACACTTAGTACAGATTTACCATCACTTGCTCAAGGTGCTATCGAACATTTCCATAAAACAGAGCTTATAGGTGAACCATTCCATTCAACAAGTGGTGTTGTAGATTATTCTTCAGCAACAACTATAAGTACTATTGATTATGTTCAGAATGTTGCTAATAATGATCTTATATTATTAATTACCTTGAATAATTATGATTTAACAACAGGAATAGTAAATGAATTTACAATTACACCAAATCCTAAAACGGGTTCAGGGTCTTTAACTATAAATTCAGGGATTGACCCTAACGGTTTGATACAACAAACTAGTTACATATACAATGGTAGTAATATTATAACAAACAGTACTACTATGTTTGTTGCTAAGGTTAATAAACCAACAACATCAAACCTTATTATTGGAACAAGCTATTTTATAGCTATACAATTATCATAAATATTATAGATGAACACAAATGTAAATTTTAGAGTCCCACAGAATATAGATAATGAAATTATCTTTAATACGGATGATATTTTGCTTACTTTATATTATTATAATATAATTATTGAATCCAATGCTAATTTCATCGAACATGTATCTAGGGGTGATGGTTATCCCGTAGTACAATTGATACAGGGGGCCTCGGTGGAACTTTTATCAATAACATTAGAGAACAGAACAGATACACCTTATGGTTATGGAAAAGCGATACATTGTCAGGGTACATTTTCAACAGCTTTTAACATATATGTTGAGGATAACTTTAATATACAAATCACACAACAACCACTTAATAGTAATATTTCATTACCTGAAAAAATAATTATGAATAGTTATGATGAGTCAGAAATAGCTAATGATTTTCTTTATTACCTAGACATCCCACAAAAAATAGTTTATATATATAATGGTGACGATATAACGAAGAATCTTTATATAAAATTCTATGAAAATTACTAAATAAAAGAATGAAAAAATTAGCTATAACTCTACCAGGACATCCTTTCTCATCACAGGATTTACTACATTTACAAAATGCTTATTCAGAAATATTTCCAAATATAACAGGGACACAAGTCGGTAAGAATGCAATTGTTAGTGGTTTTAAATTACAATTATTAAATAGTACCTTGAGCTGGACTGAAGGTTATGCAAAGTATAACAATGAGATTTTTAAAATACCAGCAGGAACTTTAGCATATACACCAACAAATGTTTTATATTTAGATATAGTACAAAATTCTGAAAAACCATCTGATACAACTGTTACACCATATAACGTATTATATAAAGGAAATGCAGTACCTCAAAGTGTACATGTATATAGAAATATGACACCTAAAATAGGGCCTGGGGTTTTACAATTAACAGATTATATTTTAGGTACCGGATACTATCAAGATGTTATAATTAATAAAGTTTTAAACTTCCAATGGGTAACTGCTAATTTTATTATATTTGCAGGAAATGCTAGTGGTCCTCTACCAGCAACAGCATCAGCTATTTGTCTAGTTTTCATAAGACCACACCCAAACAGTTTTTTAGAATTCAGAGTTGGTCCTTCAGGTCGTGGTGGTGGTACTACAACGACATATTTTACTTGGAACCTAACAAATTTAATTGTTAGAAAATTTAGTGATCCAGCAATGACAATAGATGCTGGTTTTGCTACTATAAATTCGGGATATTTAATAGATAATGCTTTTTATAATACCTTTGGGACAACTATATGCAGTACACCAGCAGCAATATCTGCTTATTCTGATGCTGGTGGGCTAACATCAGTCACAGCTTTTAGTAATACTGTAGGTTCTTTACTAACGCAAATTAACACATCTAATAGCTCAATAGAATGGTGTAATAGAAGAGATAAACAAGCAGTCTTTACAAAAGATGTTGTATCAATATTTCCTATTTCACAAATAATAAGAGTTCTATTTACAAACTTTTCTTAACGAACGGTTTTCTTAATTTCTTAGTAGGTTTTATGGTATACATTATATCTAATTTATCCATAGAAAAACAGGATTCTAAATCAATTTTATTTGTATAATAAGGTGCCGTGATCCATTCATTTAAATCTCTTTTTTTAGAATTAAACTGCCTTACTATAGAAGCACCTTCTTCTTTATAATGAGCTTGTAATAATTTAAGAAACTTACCCCATAGAAATACAGTATCACCGGCATTAATATGATCTTCTGTTTCAATATGGCCAGCATTATCATAATCAAAGAAGAATCTGAATTTAATACCTTGTTCAGAAAGAAATTTAATATCAGTTTCTGTACCAGTCATACCAACAGAATTAGGAAAAATAGTACTATCAAGATACCCTTCGAAAACGGTGACAGGTTTATTAAAATCAATATTTAAAATATTAAATATATAACCAACTCTATCATAAACAGAACTTTCTTCTGGAGTCAATTTTTCACCATAGACAAGTTCATATATTTCGGTAAACGTAGATGTTTTATATCTTAGTTTTGCATTCTTAGCAATAAATCTAAGTTGCATACCTATTATCTTTTCTTTATCACGGTTAAATATTACAAGTACTCTTTGTGAGAAAGTTGCCTCATCCGAATACCAATAATCAGCTTCGTACAGATTATCATTAATATTCAAATGTCTACCAGATAAAAATCTACCAACATCTGATTTAGGATCTACTGGTTTAAGATTAGTGAAAATATTCCTGGTGGTCTCCATCTTATTTACTAAATCATCAATATGAACAAACTTCTTAAGATAATCTGATAGTTTATTACTTAATATTTTAGATTCTTGAAATTTTTTACTTTCCTCTTTGGATATATCAAGCTGCTCCAACATTTCTAATTTTTTCAATGGATCTATATCAGATGAATAGTCTTTTAATATATCATCGAGATAACACCATTTACCACAACCACCATTGTAACATTTGTAATGCCAGGTATCAAAGTGAAGATTACCTCGTTTTATACCAGGGTTCGTATCAGAGTCTCCACAATAAGGACAAGCAAACACTATACGATCTCCTTTAGAATCATCTATAATATGTTTAAGTGGTTCTTTATGAACCTTCTTTAATATCTCTGTTATAAGTCCTGAAATATAAACTATATCCATAATTGTAATATAAGATTAATAAGTAAAGTTTTGCATATATAATATTATGACAGTAATGAACTATAATAATTTCATCAAGAGCAATCAAGCTAAAACCGAAGGTGATAGGTTTACCGAATACTTACACAAAAATAAGTATTTTGAAATTCCTTTCATAACAAAATCTAATTTTTCACTAGATGATTGGCGAAAATATATCACTGAAAGTTTAAATAGTGTTTTCTTCGATACATCATTTCAAAAACCTCTTGGTATTGTATGGAATACTGTAGATCCTTACCTTTCTACATTTCATAATATGAGTGATCAAATAAAAGGGTTGGTTAGATTAACTTTTTCAGATAACAGTAAAAAAGTATTCATGGTTACTATTGATGGTATCACCAAAGATAATACATGGCTTCCAGAAATAGTTAGAATACAAAATCATGTTATTGAAACTTCTAAAAAAGAATCGTTTGATATTACTAATAGATCTACTCAAGTATACGGAACAACTAACCCAGCTTCAAAAACACCAGAACCAACTGATAGACCTGTAAAGAAATATAAAAGACTTCTTGATATGGGTAAGGAGAAACTTAAGAAAATGGGTAAGGGCCGGAATCAACCAGAGGAAATATCAACGGAACCTTTATTGTAATCCTAAAGGTCTTTTAAAATAATATGAATGTAAACCAATAGGAGAATGTCTTACGGAAACTAATTTCCAACCCTCCTTACCTAATTCATTCATTTTTTCTTCTTCCTTCTCAGTATTCATAACTAATACTTTATATTCCCACTTTTTCATTTGTAATTATTTTTAAAATTTTGAAGGTAAAAGACCTAGTTCTTTAGCATAACTTATACACCCAGATATACCAACTCTTACATTGGTTTGATTTTTTAGAATAGCAGCAAAGAAACGGTGATTACCATCCATTATCATCCATTCAATATAACATCCTAAAGCAGGAACACCCACATCCATTTCTATTGGATCTAATGCATCATTTTGTAAAAAATAAGTAATTTTCTTGATATGATCTAATCTGGTAAACTTCTCAGATTGTATATGCTGAGTTAGGCCAGGATTATTGTTTGAGTATTCAAATACTTCTTCAGGAGTTATAGGTGTATCAAGATCACACCAACAAACATATTCTAAAGGATTACATATCTTCAGAATAGTTTTTACCGGTACAGATACCACTAAATCTTCACACTCTTCAATACTAAAGTTTTTGTTTTCCATAAAATAAAAGGGTTATTTGATAGTTACAATACCAACCTTTTCAAGGTGTCCGATTAGATTGGCTTTCATTACATCTATATGATACGTATAAATTAACATTTCGTTGTCTGTTAGAAACATTTCATACCATTTTTTGTAATGATCATAATAGATTACATTCAAAATACGCAAAAATTCATACTTATCAACTTCAGTCTTGTCAGTATAAACCATTAAAGCATAAGGTTGATTGAAACTTTCATCAAGTAACTCTAAATCAAAATTATTACTGATATAGGGCTGAACATATGGAATATCAAATTTTTTGAAGCCTAACATTTTATATAAACGAATCAAACTTGTTTTTCCCTGGTTATCTTCAACTTCACAAATAATATAATCAAAATCGATTTTATTTTTAATTAGAAACACTTTCAATAACTCTATTACTTCCTGAAAGCTACCTTTAGATCTACTTATGGTGCCTAACACGATATAATCAATGAATAATATTTTTCCTTTCTTAAAATGTACAAATTGTAAGAATCCTACTACATGATCAGTATCATTGTATATTCCGAAAAGATAAAAATCATTTGGTGATGTATCATTATAATTATCAAGACAGTGAAGTATTTCATTCGTACTTGTTAACGCTTCATGATCTATATTTTGAACATAAATAGATAAGGCTTTGACTAAATCTTCTGTCTTAGTATTTTTACTGAACTTTTTTAATTTCATATTTTCTGCTCAACATTTTTACAACTATTATACCATATTCTGACTTCATCTGGAGTTGCTACAGTAAATGTAGTAAGCATACTTCCAGGCTTTGTCACTATAGTTATAGTGATATAACTGTTTAAGTTTAAATCAGATTCACCATTAAGTATACTTTCAATAATAGCATATTCAATCAAATTACGTTTGAAACGACGACTTTCATAAATACCCGAGTCATGAACAAGGCAATTCATATTAATATAATCATCACTTACGACCTCAACTTTACATACTATTTTTTTGGTTTCCATAGAAAGTTATTTCTTGAGTGTAATCAAATAAGCATTTTGTGCGAAAACACTATTTTGAAGGACTGCCTGACATTTATATTCACCATTTTTCAGAAGCATTACAATATTCTGTTCACCAATAGGAAGATCTAATTGACCCATATCACCATCGATAAAATGTGGTATATCGAAACCTGCTAGGTTTTCAGCATCCGCATGAATATAAGCAGTACGTCCTTTGATACCATTATTAATCAATTCATTAACATTGTCTACTGTTACAAGTAAATCAGATGGTGTAGAAAATATACCAGCCATACCCGTAGGCTCAGTTGTTGTAAATCTTAATTGTTTCATATTTTTATCTGGTTTAGGTATCAAAATTAATTATTATATTTGTGAATTCAAAACATTTATATCTAAAATACGTATAATGTTTTAGATATTGTTATATTTGCGTATTAAAACATATAATCATGCCTAAGTTTAAGAAAATACATTTTGAAATTCAAGGTATTAAAACCGAGTTTGATATTCATATTAATAAGGAAGGTAAGTTCTTTGTTAATAATACACCAAAGGAAATTTTAACAACACTAAATATACAAGGATTTGAATCTCATACTTTCATTGATCTTCAGCAGGCTATTAAATTAGCTGTAATAGAGTATCATGAAGCTCTAATGAGAATCCGAAAAGTTATAATTTATCGAACTATAATTGGTAATTCTTGTTTTGATGACCTAAAAAGTAATGGTATTAATAACCCAAGCAGATTTTCTGGTAATATAGGTAGTAGCATTTATGGTTATGGGTATCAATTCGATTGGGAAGTAGCCCTTGAATCTAATGTTGGTGGTAAAAAAACATACAGAAGGTATATGGGTGATCAAAAAGATTGTATAGACATTCCTTTTGAGAAATTACCATTAATCGGATACATTTTTCCTGATCAAATAGTGGTTGACTATTCCGTAGATCTTGAGCTTTTCTTTATAGAGTTGAAGAAAGCAACCGTAAATTTAACATCTAAAATAGCTTTAATGTTTGGTGAGAATCACCAGGCCCTTTTAGACAACATAAACCAAAAACGGCTATTGTTATGAAAAATAAAAGAGATTTATTTGCTTGGAATAAAGGCATCCAACAATTACAAGAACTAAAAAAGGAAGAAATTTTTGATTCAACATTTCAAGAAGGTGTGGATAAAATAATACCCGAAGATTTTAATTTGAATTTTCAAGAAGCTATTGATATGATAGTAAATAACAAAGGTATTAGTATTTGTTGTGAATTGTTAAGAGGTGGTTTATATGTTAAACTGGATAGTCAGGAAACAGTAATTGTGATGGAAGGTTCTCATGATTTTGGTCCTTTATTAGTTACTAAAAACCTACTTCTAGCGAAATGGAAAATATTTAAATCCTTATCATCGGAGGATTTTTTGATATCGAAGTTAGGGAGTGTTTCTTTAGACAAAGAATATCCAGGTAATATCATTATTAAAGATTCGGAAGGATATACTGTGATGTACAATAGAAAAAATCATTATTTGGCTGTTGATTATGATCACATATGGTCAGTTTTAGAGAAACAATATTGTATGGATTATACTGAAATAAAGGAGTTTATAACTAACATGATGTTGAAGCACCTCAATTGGAGGCCGGAAACACCAATGCCGTAACGGTAAGACCTTTTTGAACAGATGTTGAAGCACCTCAATTGGAGGCCCAACTCTTCTACATCACTATTGTAGGTAATTAAATTATTTTAAAGGCCTAATTTTCCATATAAAAAAGAAAACTAATTATGACTAATGAAGAATTCTTTTTATCAAAACTAGTAACAGTATCAATGGATAAACAATATCCAGGTAATACTATTTTTAAGGATTCTAATAGTTATGTTGTAATGTATAATATTAAGGAGGATTTTTTACAAGTTCATTTTTCTATATGGTATGTATTTGTGAGAGTGTATAAAATGAAACATGAAGATGTAAGAATTTTTATTGTTGATATGTTCAAGAAACATCTTCATTGGATACCAGCAAGACCAATATCAACGGTTTTTTATCATGCTGATGAAATATCACATCTTAACTGGCCAGAATAATAAATTTAGTTTAAATAAAATTTACTTTATGTAAACTTTTTATTACCTTTGTACGTATAAGAACATATACCAACAAACCAAAAACTTATGAACATTGAAGATTTTAAAATGGGCATTACCCAAATAAACAACGTAGCTGATTTTAAAAAGAAAGCTTTAGCAAGAGAGTATGCTTTAGCGAATAATCCCGTAAAAATTGGTGATGTTGTTAGTGATAGTTCAACAACTATAAAAGTAGAAGAAATAAGAGTATTAATTGATTGGAGCAAGCCATCCTGCTTTTATATTGGAGCCGAACTTAAAAAAGACGGTACACCAAAGAAAGGTGCTGTTAAAAATTCTGTTTATCAATGTAACATTAAATCTAACTAATTATGAAATTATACGAAACAAACGCTGGACTTGGATACGGACAAGTAGCTTATTTGATAAGAGTTGGAAAATCAAAATCGTCAAATATAGGTCCGACTTATGATTATATGTGCATCGCTGTTGAGGGTATAGATCCTTCAGATAATGATATGTATGAATTGGGTACTACAATAGAAAGTCTTGAAAGTTTCTATGTACAACCAAGCGATTTCAAAATAGAAGACTCTCCACTTTACAATCCTTTATTCAGTATGTTCTTAGAAAACTACGAAAGGGATCTCGAATTGGCTTTTGAAGCTGGTAAAGATTCTCAAAGACAAAGTATTGATGGTGATATAAGTGAAGGTATTATTGGTCAAGATGGCCCAGACTTTCATGAATGGAGATCAAACAAAGTTTGTAGGATATAGCAACAGATTTCAATTTATAAAAAAATATTTAGTGGCAATAGGATAACAAGTGCCCGTACGGACTTACGGAATGAAGTGAGAAATAGATTTAGATTGGTGCCACGAATTGTATTACTAATCTAAGTGGAGGTTGCTGTTATCCATACATTAGCAGATTTCTCAATGGTCTTAAAAATACCACAATACAGTATTGTGGTATTTTTTAAATTAACATTTAAAATTGTAACAGAAACACACTACTATGAGAGGATTAATAATAGATTGGATGGATGGTAGGCATCTTGAATTTGATACCTACAAAAAAGCCGAAATTGAGTATGAAAAAATGTTGGTTGAGGCAAGAAAGAATGATGAAGAGATAGACATGGAACTTCTTGAAGTCAAAAAAAGCTTTTGTAACGTTAAACAATAAATCAAACACATTATATGAAAACATTAATAAAATTATCCGAATATCTAAGACTTGGTGGTAAACTTAATAAGTTGCTGGCTGGTAAGGTTTATATAAACGCTAATATTCTGAATGGAAAAGATAAAATGGTTCTGTCCGTGGAAGATAATGGTGAAAAGAATTCAAATAATGACAGCCTTTATACTGTAAATTTTACTGATGCTACAGTGGTGAAACATAGAATATCTGATATATGTGTAGAAGTGGATTTTGTTCTATCTGAAAAATATACATCATGAAAACACATAAAGAAATAAAACAAGCGTTAAGTGAACAAAAAGCTCCGGTTATTTATAGTTTGGTAGACTGTAAAAAATATGCTGAATCTTTAGTTGTTAAATTCAACAGCAAAGAATTAGCTATATTTCATATCGAAGAAATGATTCTCTTCTTAGGTATTGATTCTGGTAGTGATGTTTATATGCTGTTAGAATCATTAGTTTATCTTCAAAATCAAGAAATAAAATAATCTATGACAAAGATACTCATACACAAATCCGGAGCTAATAGGATCAAACAGTATCATATGATATACGAAGAAGAACCTTATCAAAAATCTTTGGGTAGTCTTGTGTTGCTAAATGATTTCCTCAGAGGCCGAGATGTTGATTATCTAGCATCTGATTGGACAATCAGAGTTAAATACAACATAGAATTTCTTAAGTTACAATTAAAACAGAAGGGTCAGCTTAATTGCTCTTATTGTCGTAAACAGAATCTGTTTATAAACGAGGATATAACTAAAAGACCTAAGTATCATTTCCTGGCCACTGTTGATCACGTAATACCAATCAGTAAAGGTGGCTCAATAGATGATTATGAAAATATGACCTGTGCCTGCTGGCATTGTAATCACTCAAAGAAAGACCATATAGGGTTTAAAATATCCGAAAATAAATATTCCTGGTACACAAGATAAATCAAAATTAAAGACAATATGAAAAATAAAACATTCCCTATAGTTATGCTTCCAACTAAAGAAGCTAGTCAGTTAGGTTTCTTATCTAAGATAGGTAAAGACCGAGGAGATCTGAGACTATTTAAAATCGAATCACCAAACATTTTAGATAGCGAGAATCAGCATCTTTATGTGATTTCTGATGAACAGATTAAAGAAAATGATTATTTTTATTCAACTGTAACAAAAGAAATAAAAATTTGTAGTAAAGAATGGGCTGACAGAATAAACCTGGAGCCGTCTGAAATAACAGTATGGAAAAAAATAATAGCTACCACAGACAAATCTTTGAATATACATTTAATACCAACCAGCTTCTTGCCGGTTTTCGTTGAAGCATATGCTGATAATAAACAAATCACAGAAGTGTCTTTGATAATGGAAGATAATTGTGTAGTAATAGAATCTGACACTGAGTCTTTAGATATAAACAATAAACTTTACACAAGAGATCAGGTATTAATCTTAATGAACGATCTTTGGATACAGGCCACCAAAAAAACACTAGAACCATTAACAGAACAAGGTTTTACTGCCTGGGTAGAAGAACACATATAGACAGCTAAAACAAATAATATATTTTTTATAAGAAATCTACCAAATAACTTTACTTTATGTAAACTATTTGGTAGATTTGTGCGTATAAGACTATACCAAACTTAAAGATAAATACTATGAGTTATACATCGGAGCAGATCATCAAAGGTAATGAGACAATCAAAATTTTTATGGGTTTTGAATATCTAACCTTTACAGATAAATCTTCTTACACAACTACTACTAATGAAATATTTTTTTATGCTGTTAATACTTTAAGTAGTAAAACACCACTATTGAAAAAGAAAGGGCTCATAATACAAGAAGGTATCGAAAATGCTCAGGAGGATGTTTGCTACGTTGAAGAGCTAAATTATCATGAATCTATTGATTCTATGCTGCCGGTAATCGAAAAAATAAAATTGGAATTATTTCCATCAGAAACATCTATAAAAGTAATAGATATTCTACTTGATAGTTTTTATGGTGGATACTTATTAATTCCTATGGGACGTGCATATGTAGAAGGTTACAAACTATTACCAAAACTTGAGTTATCAGCTATTAATCTATGGTCAAGAGTAATAGAAGTAATAAATTATATTAATCAGGGATCAGCCTTTGTGAATCACGATAAGCAAACTGTGTAATAAATCAACTAACTAATTACTTTAAACTACAAAATAATTATGGCAACATTAACAACAGAAAGCATAAGAGAAGGAAACATAAAGATACATGTTTTCATGGGCTACGAACTTATGACAAATGCTGAAAAAGTTGCTTCAACCACAAGCAGAGATGTTGATGATATTGATGACTTTTGTAGAAGAATAGGTAATCTTCCAGATATTAAACCCAAAGGTTCTGTAGTAACAACAATATCAGAACATGTATATTCACAGCATCTATCTTATCACAGATCTATGGATGCCTTAATGCCGGTACTTCAAAAAATAAATGATACATTTCATCCTGGATATGATCTTCTAGCTGTTATACATGACCTCCTCAGTGATGGTTATTTATTCGGCTCAAAAGAAAGATTACCAAAACTTCCACTTTCAGCCGTAAATTTATGGTCCAGGGTTGTAATGTTAATTGAATCTAATAAAATATCAGCATAATGATCATATTATCAAAAAGACAAGAGATAACACTAATGAATCTCTGCGAAGACAAGGTCTGGCCAAACAAAACAGCAAAGGGTAAAACTGTAACACTAAATAGCCTTCATAGAAAAGGTTTAGTTAGGAGCGAGAAGTATGGTAATGGTTTCTACTGGGAATTAACTCAGGCTGGCTTAGAACACTGTAAAACGATAAAATGATTAATATAACCATAAATGAAAGTAAAGCTGAAGAGTATATTCTTTCAAAATTATCTGAAACTACTTTGGTAAAATATAAAAACATTGTTATGTTTAAAAATTCTGATAATGAAGCATTATTCATGTATAACCATAACAATAATATCTTGCGTATACATCGAGAATTAATAACAATTATTCTAACTTATCATTTTAAATTGTATGATATAGAAATGGACAATTTATTAAAAAGCATCTTTAAATTACATTTTAAAATAACATTAAAAGAGATAATATATGATATGAGACCTATATGGTAAAATCAGAAAATTATGTACCCATACAAAACGAGCCACCATTCGAAACAGATATCAGTTATTATGACAAGAAATATGTGCTGGATCAGGAAAATAGCAGAAAGTTTCTTCTGCAAGAATTATCCAGTACTAATTTGGTAATTGATAAAGATTCTTATGTTGTATTTAAAAATTTCGAATGCATAAAATTCGTTTATTCAAAAAAACATAACATGATTTATATCAGTAAACCACTAATATTTAATGTTATGACCAGTAAATACAGTCTTTGTAAAACTGAATTTATTGATATAGTATTAGAAGTATTTATGAATCATTTGAAATTAAAAGCAGAGAAAGTACTTGATGTAACATTTCATAATTTTGTAAAATAATAAACTATATGAGCAAAGAAAAAGTACCATTTAAAAAAGGCGACAAGAAAAGATACGCTAGAAAGTTGAGAAACATCACTGGTATGCCAGCTAGAACCATTTGTAGAATTATGAAAAACATTTCGATTGTCACAGAATTGAATGTTGTAGAAATGCATTCAATGAAAAGATCCATGTAAGCTATTATGACAAATACAGATTATATTCTCTCTTTACTGGCCTATACCAAAATATGTATGGAACCAAAAAACAAACATGACTTATTATTTAAAAATATCGATGGTGAAATATTATTTCGTTATGTAAATAAGAGTAAATTTATTGTCAATAAAAATATCTGGGAGAAACTGGAAGAGTCCGGTTTAACTAATCTTGAAATAAAGATGTTGTTTCAGGACATATTAAAAGAACATTTTAAATGGCCTGTAACTATGGTTTTCCCGGAAATGTTCACAATAAGAAATCCATTAGACTTCCTTTATACATCATTCAAAAGCTTTTTAAAGGAAGTCTGAATAAATTTAAAAATTACACTAAAAAATAGTATATGCTGGAAGACATCATTAATTCAATTTTCATATTCTCTTTATTACTAGGAATAATACTTTATCATACAATGAATTTTGGTCTTAAAGAGAAAACGAAACATCTCACTAAATTCGAGCTCACATTAGAAATGTATGATTTTCTGTTATCCGAAGAAGGTGAACAAAGCACACAAGCTGTGGCTTCATTATGCAACAGCTTAGGTATCTGTTTAGAGTCTGATAATATAGAAGAGGGTCCAGAACAACTAAAATAATATGGAAAGAAATCCAGTAGCCGGAGAACTATTCTTACTATCAAAACTCCAGAATGCAACATTAACAATCAGAGGGGATAATTTGATAGTTAAGGATTCAAATGGTGTTATAATCATTGTGTTTACAAGATGTAATATTTTAAAATTGCCAATATCAATTATTGATAGTATAACATTGAACGATAAGTTTATATGGGAGCCATTAAATACTATGTATAATATAGATTATATGAATGTTCACACAATTCTTAAGAAAATATTTAGAGAACAATTCAAATGGCTCATAAATCATTATATTATAGAAAAAAGTAGTTTTGAAAGTAAATCATGGAAACATCTGAACAATATCTAATAACTAATGACATCCGTTGAATACATAGCAAACCAATTGACTAAATTATCAATAAGACCTGACATAAATATACCTGGTAACTTATTATTTATTGATTCGAATAAAGAGCTGATAATGTATTTTCATAAAAAAGGAAAGATTTTATTTGTTAATAATCATATCTGGTTATACCTGAAAAGAAACTATAAATTATCTGGTATGGAAACAGAACTATCAATTCGTAATTCAATAAAAGAACATCTCAATTGGAAACTTGCATCATTAACCGTTAACGATGGACATATTCTACAAGGAATATTAGGAGATACTTATAAACATCTTAAATGGAAAAAATAAAAACAAACATAAAACATTTATTTCAGCTTAAGCTAAATATGATGAGTCTGTCTATTGATAAAGACAAACCAAAATTTCTTGTATTTAAAGATACTGAAGGATCTGTATTGATGTATTTTAATAGAAAATCTAGCTTTTTAGTTGTAAATCATTTATGTATATGGCTACCACTATCTAAAATATTAGAGGCAGAAAGCGAGGAATATATTGATATGTATGGGAATGATGTGGTTAAGCAAAAAAATTATCTTATTTTAAGTGAACATATAAAAGAATCTATCTATGATTCTTTAAAACTCAAAATAAATTTCGCTTCATCAAGTGAAAAGACAGTATTTAAAAACAATGATGCTTTCAATATAAACTGGGCTATACCAAAAGAATTAATTTAAATGACAGCCGAAGAATACATATTAAAAGAGTTGAGTAATTTAACTATTAAATTTGACGAATTACATATAGGTAATTTAATGTTTATAGATTCAGAATATAAATTAATTATGTACTATGAAAATAATTTAATTTTACATGTCAGTGAACATATCTTTTTCTACATACACAAAAATTATGGCTTCTATATTACAATACCAGTATTTATTAAAGAACTAATAGAACGGCATATGAAATGGAAAGTAACAGTTTGTAGTGGTGAAAGTTTAAGATATTTCAGTTTATATAAGCATCTTAATTGGAAGAAATAAAGAATATGAGAGACAATATTGAAAAAGCTGAAAAATTCTTTGTATCTGTATTGACAGGATTAACGATGACTGTCAATAAAGAAGGAAGTTTGATATTTAAAAACACTGAAGGTATAGTGTTGATATATTTTCGTTCATTATCAGCAAGTAGTTTATTCGTTAATCTTGAATATGTATGGAGCCATTTAGAGAATAATAATTTGCATTTTGTACAAGTACAACAAGTAATATCGAATACACTGTTACAACATTTAAAATGGAAGTTACCCTTTAATTGTATAGTAGGATATAGAAGTAATGATTATATCAATACAGTTTTACAACATTTATAATATGATACAACTAACACAAAGACAAAAGAAGAGACTTTATAAAAAGATCTTTTTTAAAGCAAAGCCTAAGTTTGATTCTATTACAGGAGAATGGATGCGAGAGATGTTGGATCTTTTAGATATGGCACACAAAGATCTTAGCATAGCTATGAATGTGAGTCCATCTCAAGTTTCACAATGGCTCAGCGGTAACAGAATACCAACAGAGGCTACTAAGGCCGGAATATACTATTTCTTTAAAAGTGAACTATTATCTTAATACAACTATGGAAGCAAACGATCAAACACACAAAATATTCAAAGATGCTAGATGTACACAAACATCTAAAGGTATAACAACAGAATTCTTGGGTTATATAAACTACACCAAAGATTATATGTTATTCTTTTTTCCTTCCAGGAATAAATTAACCATGAACAAAATTGTTTTTATGGATATAATAAACAATACTCCTACTGTCAGAAATGATATTAATGAAAAAGAATGGGTAATTACCAACAATGAAGAATTAGAACAAGCCCTTAAAACAATATAGTTATGTATGTAGTTATAGTTAAGAAAAGTAAAAAAGAAGCTGAATACGTAAATGCTGCTATAAAAATGGTATCAGACAATAATACCATGGTTCAACTCTTATATGAAGATATTCCGGAGGCTGTTGTAAAATTACTCAATATACAACATCTTATGGAGTCAAAAAAGAACTCTTTTCTTGTTGATGTTATTATAACAGATGAACACATTAAACTCTTTAAGAAATATAACAGAAATATGTTTTGGAATTCTTTAACTAACAACAAGGAAAAACTTAATTACTTAGAAAGATATAAAGATCAAAACTTTGAGGTTATTCTAGAATCTGAAATAGCAAAAAAGAAACTTGGATGGATAAAAATTAAAAATAGGCTTGAACCTGTTTATTATAATTATTATCACCCAAATACACAAGAACAATATAGACATACAATTCAATGTATAAGTGCTGTTACATTCAACTCTTTTGATGCAAAAATAAGTGATCTAGTGTTTACACAAAGTCCACCTCAAGGATGTATTTACCAAGGAACAAAAAATCAATATATCGAAAAACAATTCGAAAACATATTTAAAAAACAAGTCTCAATAATGTCTCCTACTGAGCGATTCAAAGCATACAAAATATTAAAAGAAACTATAAATATTTAAACATGATACCAAAATCAAGTTATATCAAATTCTTTGAAACAAAAAAAGAAAATGTTGCCTGTCAAATGACAACTATTAATGCAAGAGAAGAGATTAGCAGATTAAATCAATTACAAAATACTCTGTTATGGAGAATGATTGATGCTGATTATCTTAAATATTCCTATATTGATGAAGAAGGCAACCCTAAAATTTCAAAGAAACGAGAACCTAATGAAGTATTCATTGTTAAACTGGAAAATCTGGATCAACTGAATATTAATGCAGAAAGAAGAACAAATGCGATGACCTGGTGGTATAAACTTACCTATGAACAAAGAGTAGATTATATAACAGATTCTCATATAACTGAACAACAAATACAAAAGCTCCTGGAAGATTTTATATTCGAGAGTAAACTGGCCTGGATACAATTTATGGATGTGGAGGAACAGCTCTATTACATTATCCCAGCCTATTATAAGATAATATCAGAGAATACTATAAAACTTATCAATGCTGAAACATTCGAGGAGCATACAATAAGCATTACAAATTCTATAACGGATCGTGATAAACCAATAGGATCCATATATGAGTCGGATTATTTTAAGTCAAATTATGTTTATACTGAAAAAGCTAAAACAGCTGACTTCATTCAAGAATTTAACCACTATATTTCTGGAATGAATAAAGAACAAAAGATATCTGCTTACAAAATCCTATGTGAAGACTTGGGTGTAATGGAATAAAACTATGTATTTGAAAGATTTGTCATTAGGTAATATTTATAGTAATGTGTCCAGAAGTATACTCGTTATCATGGAAACTAATTCTATTAAAAAAGTAGTCATTAATGACTGCATTACAATAGAATTAGAAATTAAAGATAAAGAACATATGTATAATCAGTTCGCTATTTATTACTATGGAGAAAAAAATATTGCTGTTAGAATATATCTTACTAAAACTAAGCCTTATTTTATAGATGTTCAGGAATCAATTGATAATAAATTGTATTTTAATTATCGTACTTCATCATTTATAAAAACAAATTTTAGAACTATACATTATATTTTCTCGGAACTAGTAAAACATTTCAAACTCATACCAGAGGTAGTATAGACATGAAAAACTCGCCTCTTACAAAAAACTACATTGAAATTCTGGAGATGGTAAAACTACTTGTAAAGGATTCAGACAAATTTAATGTATCAAAAAATATACATATATGTTTTAATCACTTTATAGATAATACACATAAGTATTTACAAAAGAGATTGTATGAACTATTCTCGGAACTAGTTAAACACTTCGAATTAATATGAACATGGTAAGAAGTTTGCCACTAGGAAAATCTTATTGTCAGATCCTTGAAAAGGTTAAGGATATACTAAGTAAAGAAGAAATAATAAAATGATAGATGTTATTGATTTACCGCTTGGAAAATGCTATAGTGAAATACTGGAGAAGGTGAGGAATCTTGTAAAAGAAACATCTACATTAAATATTTCGGAAGATATAACTATATCGTTTTATTATATGTGTAATGGTAATGGTAGATTAAGTATTCACTATAACATTAAAAATGTAAAAGGGTTGGAACAAATTGTAATATACTATTTTATGGATGTTGAAAATATTCTGGTAAAACATTCTCCTACTATTCAACTAAAATTTAACAAACACTATATTAGACCTTATACAAAATTTCATTCAAAACACATTTACTTATTCATGAACGAACTGGTAAAACATTTAAAATTATATGAAAACAATTAAGACAGTAAATATTATACCAGTATTCGTTGAAACTGCTATACCAGAAAAAGAACATATGGTTCAAGATACTATTTACATTAGTAAAGAATACAAAACAATATCTCATCTATGTCTATGCGGTTGTGGTAATGAAGTTGTAACACCAATACATAAAGCCGGATGGAATCTTACTATGGATATTACAGGAAGAATTAGTCTTACACCCTCAATAGGAAACTATAACCTGGAATGTAAGTCCCATTACATTATTACTAATAACAAAGCAAACTTTGTGTAGATGCAACTAAAAAAATACATATCAATAGGAACATTACCTAAGGATAGGCAACTAGTAGATTTAGTTGTATGCGAAAAAAAGAAACTGTCAATATTGAAGGAATTCCGGTTTATAAAATGTGAAAATTGTTTTCAAGATGAATTTTTCTATTCAGTATATTTTAATACTGGTAAAATAAAGGTTGGTGGTGAACCTTATAAAATATTATACTGGTATCCGGCTAAACTAAAATAATAAAGCATCAACAACATATTTTTTGAATTGTATATGAGAAGGATACCACCAAAGAATCACATAATCTTTATTAGGTTCCAATGTATACACTTTGTTGTAATGATAATAATGTTTGTTTTCTTGATCATTAAGTAAAGTATCATAGAATAAGCCATCACAATATACTATTCGGGTCCGGATAACAAGGATACTGTTAATACAAATAACTACATCTACGGTCTGATTAAAGACCGGAAGCTTTTCCTTAATAGATATAAAACGTTTTAACAACATACCTTATATATGTTAAGTAAAACATTTAACTACTTTATGGGAATATTGTTAAATCCTTTTTTATTGGAATTCCTTCAGCATCATTATTATCATCAGGATACCAGAAAAATACTTGAGAAATAGGAACACGTATATTAAATACATATGAATAAAAAGTATTATCTTCAATACTATAAAGCATTCCACCAAGTATACATAATCTTTTACTATGTTTGATCTTAATTACAATTTGAGCTACCTGATTAGGAAGCGGATTCCTCTCTTTCAGAGTAAAAAATCTTTTCATTAACATTGGATATACCTTTTCTTAATTAAAAATTTCTGTGATTTACTAAGAATACTATTCTCAAGATAGTCTAAGTTCCCTGGAGCTGAATAAAAATTCAATGAGGAAATAATATCTGTTTCTTTTGCTTGGTAAACACGAGTAGTTTTAGTATCGAAATTAACACCATCAAAATACAGTTCTACATATCTGTTAAAAGCATAACCATTACTTAATAACAAATCAAACCTTACCCAACCAATAAAATCAGCAGCTCTCAGAGATAAAGCAACATCATCCTGATATTCCTCCAATCTCAAGTAATTAAGTGAATATACTAGGGCCAGTTTATTCTTATCGTCTATATCACAAAGCTCAAAGTTCTTCATAATAAATTATATATCATTGTAAACACCAGTGAGTAACTAATCCTTCATGAAGAAAATAACAAAGCTCATGTATCATCATATAATAACAAGTGGGCTCCTGAAATCCCTGTTTATCGATATAAATATATCCTCGTTTAATGAGACATTTACTTTCAAAATTAATAACGACATCCACCTGTTCACCATCCAGAGGTAAATAATCCTTAACAGAGATGAACTTCTTTAATTGCATTTAATATGATAGTTATAATTTTGTAATATGTGATTCAATTATATCAATATTTATACTCAACAAATCTATCTTATCTTTAAACTCTTGTATTGATTTATTAATTTTAGCTTTCTTTTGTGTAAGATATTTTTTTGCCTCCAAAGGATCACAAAGTCTAAATTTGTATTTACCTGTTCTGACAAAACTAAATTCTATTTCTTTCATCACTTCATAATCAAAAGATTTGGTCCTTGTCATAGATTCATCCTCTGATATTATGGATATAATTCTAAAAGGACATTCCCAGCTTTCAGAACTTCCATCATAAAAACTTTTAGTTCCCTGTATCCATATCAAAGCACCAGGCTTTATTAAAGTGAAATCATTCATAGTTACTTATTTTGAAGTGTAGGATTTATATTACCACAAGATTCTAACCAATGCTGATGATATCGTGCTATTTGATTATCAAGATTAATGGGAAGATTATAATATTTACGATGAACCGAAGTAAGAATAATAGAACTCATATCATCAGCATGATAAATTTCTATATCATTAAAATATTTCACGATCTCCGGCTTCTGTTTAGGCCAAACACTATTATCATGATTCTCATACCACCAGAGATTCCAGTTATTCCTTAAACTTCTACCAAACCACATATGCAACATGGCTGTGAATTTCTCGGGGTCCGGATGACTTTCTAAGAATTCCTGATTAGTATCATCTTTAGTAATTGAATCTAATACGAATTGTATTGCTTCATCTAAATTGTTAGGTATAGTATTTTCCATAGTATTATGCATATTTACGTATTCTTTCTACTTTCTCAACAAATCTATTATAAGCCTCAACAAAAGTATCAGTGATCCAAATACCATTTTCCCAAGAACCATTTATGGTATATTGAAAGATATCACTAGCCTGACTGTCTCCATAGTTATAAATTTCTTCAATCGCTATTTCACTCTCTGTGATATAAGCAATATAAGAAGATGAAGAATCTATATCCAATGTTTTATGATAGATCACTTTTTCTTTTAGTTTGATCCGATCTGTATTCTTAGAACCTAAGAGAAAGTCTTCAGATAAAAGAAATTTATGAATCTCTTCAGGAAGACTTGTTATTGTTTTTAATGATTTTATTCCTTCAAGCATAATAGTTATATAAGGTTTATGTTGAAATGTTTTACTAACTCCTTAAATATTGAATGTATTGCCTTTGCATGTAAAGTATGATTTTCAACAATTTCATATGTATTTGGATTTCTTTTTTCATATACAGTTATTTTTGGTTCCCAATTCCTGGCGACTAATATGCGTATATAAATGAAATATTCATTTTTTGATAAATCATCGTAATCAATTGTAAAATGTTCTTGATTACCAGAAAAAATAATTTTCTTAAATTTAATTTTAATAGTATCTGATAAATTAATTTTTACCTCAGTAATATCAACTTCCATCTTAGATACTATATCTAAAATATGAATATATTTCTCACCAAAAACAAAATCTCTAATAAACATATTCTACTAATTTAAAATGTTTTACGAGAATCTCAAAAAATAAATGAATCGATTTAGTATATGAAGAAACTCTACAAGAATCATGAATATAAAAACCTGAATCATCACCCACCGTATAATCATCTAATCCTTGGTTTTTTCTAACAATTCCATCTGCAACAAAACCAGTTGTTAGTGGTTTGTTAATAAATCCTTTTCTTTTAACACTTATATGTTTAGTCTTTGTGTTTAATTGGATTTTAATTTCATTATGATCAAATGTTATATCTACATTACCCTTTTCTAAAAAATTTACAATAAATAATAATGTTGTATTTTTAGCTGGCTCAATTATATTATTAAAAGAGGTTATTTTAACAACTTTATCAAGTATATCATTGTAAACCTTACCCAATATAAGATCATCAATTATCATTGTGTCAAATCTAATTCAAAAAGGTTTACTAAAGCTTCAAATAACATATGAATGTATTTCATGTTAGAATATGTACTAATGTAAGAGTATTTATAAAAACCTTTTTTATCATGACCTGAACAATACCCATCTGTGATATATTCTTTACTATTTATACTCACCGTTCTTGGTTTTTGTATCAAAGTTACAAAAATATCATCAGAGTAAAAATATACAATAAGGTTTCCACTGTTTTCTCTGAGTATTTCAAACCAGGTATTCGAATTAATTTGATATTCATCAACCTTGGAAGCCTTCAAGATGGGTACTATGATATCCAAGACATCATTATAAGCTTTACGTAGAGGGGAATTATGAATTGATACCATTATATAAATCTAAGTTAAAATGTTTTAATAAGGTTTCGAAGATTAAATGTATAAGCTTTGAATGTATATTATAATTATCACATAGCTTATACCCTAGATGTATTCTATTATATACACTTATGTATGGTTCGCTACCTTGAATATACTGTTTTATTTTAGGCCAACATATTTCAATTTTAAATTGATTCTCACTATTGAAGGAAAACGAATTAAAACATAGTATCGTAGAATTATCAGTAAATGGAATTTCTATCTGTTCCGAACCAATTATTTTAGGTATTATCTTTTCAAATATATTAAGATATGTTTTACCTAGAGGAAATTCTTTGATATACATGTAATGAAGATATGCCATACTTAAGAGAGGTTTAAGTTAAAATGTTCGATCAATTTTTGGAATATTAGATAAACCGTAGATCCATGCTTTGTATAATTTTCTTGATTTATAAATATATAATCTGTATTATTTATAGGATTTATAGTTGTTTTGATATTAATACAAGGTTTATATCCTTGATCCACCGATAAAAATAATGAGATTTGGTTATAGCCATTCTGATTTATTTTCTTGTAGTGTACTACTAATCGAAACACAAGCTTATGCTGATATTCATTTTTACATACAATATAAGAATCTTCAGATAAGTTTATAGTCACTTTATCATGTTCAATAATTTTCTTCTTAACCTCTTTTAAGACATCTATATAATTTTTACCAAGAGGATATTTTTCAAGATACCGCATAAGGATAAATTTTATAATGTTTCACAATAGTTTCAAAAACTAAATGTATTGTCTTTGTGTGTACATTATAGTTTTTGTAATCATAAGTAGTATCCCAAAAATTATCATATGATTGATCTTCTGTTATAGTCATAGTAGCTGGCATTTTATGATTCTTAGGAAATATAAATTGATATGTATGAGAATATCCATCCATAAATAATTTAGTATACTCTATTTCAAACCTATCTACTAAAGGTCGATCTATTATAACTAAGTATTCTTTGCCATTTTTACCAGTAGATATTTCTATACATTCGCTTTCCCTAATTTTGTTTTGAATGTTAATAAAAACCTTCTGGTATGTTCTATACAACTTAAGATTCTCCATTGAATATTTTGTACACCACATATCTATTTTAAATTAAAATGTTTCACTAATTCCACAAATGCTAAATGTATAATCTTTGTGTGTGGATGACTATTTATAATTATATAACCACCAATATCTTTCTCTGGCATATACTTAAATTTCGATAACATAATATTCCTGGAATATAGATAAATATCTATTCTATAAGAATCAATAGTACTAGGTTTATAATAGAAACTGATAGTATCTTTGTAAAAATATAAACCATTATTCTGACTATTAAATGGTTTATACGCTTTTATTTTAATATGAGGGAAGACTTCATCAATAATCTGATTGTAAACATTCCCAAGAACAAGATCTTTTACAAACATAATTCAAATTTGTTTACTAACTCATGGAACATTAAATGTATAATTTTCGAGTTGTTATAGTTATTCCAGAGAATATAATTACCACCCGGATCTAATCTTTTTTCTACACTTATCTTTCTTGTCTTCAAAAACACTACTATTCTTATATCTCCATTATAAAAATAAATATAGGGCGGATACAAATAGAATTCATATTTAACTGAGTTTGTAATACCATGACTACAGGCTTCAACACTCTTGATAAGAGGTATTATCTTATTCAGCACCTCATTGTAAGTTTTACCAAACATAAGCTTACTAATTGATATCATTTAGATCTAACTTAAAATGTTTTACTAACTCCTGAAATATAAAATAAATTATAGATCCATATTTTAGATAGTTACCACAAGGTATAATTTTATCATTTACTATTCCACAAATTACGACATAAGGTAAACTTTGACTTGGTAAATCTATATGCTCTGTTGGTAAGTATAAATTTACCATGATAGTATAATCTGTACTAATAATTTTAGTATAATTAACAAATAAATTATATTCAGTATTCTGACAATAGAATAAGTCATTAGGAACAGACAAAATCATTTCAATCAAACTCGTAGTTTTTGGTCTAATCGCTTCTAAAATACTAATATAAGTTTTGCCAAGAATATAGTCTTCAATCGGCATAGATTCTAACATAGCTTATAATGTTTAACAAGTTTAACAAATAATACGTGTATCAATTTAAGCTCTGAGTAACCATCCCATGCCTGATAACCATAATTAACAAGACTTGTCCATTCATCTGTATAAAATATTCTTTTCTCCACAGAAATACTTCTTGATTTTGTATACACTGTTATTCTATAATCACCACAATATTCATATCAAATAGTTATATTAAAGAATTTTATCAACGCCTCAAAAGCCATATGTATTTGTTTTGTATGAGTAAATACATTTAGGTTATCGTCAAAATATGCTTTAGAACTATGATAAACGTGTTTGGTTACAACAATATTTCTTGTTGGAGGATATAAAACAATCATAATATCTCCAGTATAGAAATAAATATTAACTACATTTGAATACTTACTTAAAAATGCTAACCTATCATCTCCAATATCATGATACGAACTATCTTTAAGCTCATACTTGGCTATTGAATCAAATATTTGATTATAGGCTTTTCTCAAAACAAAATCGTTTACATTCATAATACTAATTTGAAATGTTTAACTAGTTTCTCAAATAACAAGTGTAAATATTTATTGTATGGATGTGGATTAAGATATTTACATAATAATTGACCATCTTTATTTCCTGGCCATGATGGATCTTCATAGTCGTAATATTTATGAATTATAGCCCACTTTTTACTGCTTAAATTAAGATGAATATAAAACAAACGTGAATAGAAATAAACACAGACTTCCTTACCTACACGAGATTGTATTATTATATCATTACCATCTACGTTTATAGACATAGATTTTGTAATTAAGAGTAATAACTTATCCATAGTATTACTGTATGCTTTCCCAAGAATTAAATCATTAATATCATTGTATATCATAATACTAATTTGAAATGTTTTATAAGTTCCCGGAAAGCAAGCCAGACAATTTTCTGTGAGATGTTCTCCTTTATAAAAATATAAGCACCATATCTTTTTCTGTCCTCACCAACCACCTCATGCAATATAGAAAAACTTCTATTGTATGGATTTATATGAATACCCTTCTTTCCACAGAAGAATTCAATATCTATAATGTCAGCCTTATAATATCTTATTTCTAATCTGGTCAAAGCATCAAAATTGTTTACAACCACACTATCTTGGATCAAAGGCATTACTTTGTCAATTATATCATTATAAACCCGGCCCAATGGAAGCTCACTAAACAGCATAAATATCTATTTTAAAGTGTTTGACTAATTCGTTAAAAGCTTTCCATACAATTTCTGGATAAGAGTTATTAGAAATACTCCTATGTGAAATATTTCGTCTTTCTGATATATTAATTGTTTCGTCTAGTGGGCTTATAAAAATACATATATTTTCTGAATAGAATAAAATATCCATAGTATTTGGTGGATAGTATCTTACCACTAATCTGGTACAATCATCAATATCATTTATAATAGTATTTTTAAAAAGCAAAGTATCATTTTCACAAATCAAAGGT